>Ga0316205_10003956_pt1 | contig 13447 bp, 12 predicted proteins | sample 3monthpyrite_MG_FD_204941 | JGI IMG/M metagenome (GOLD analysis project Ga0316205, IMG submission 204941) | Microbial mat bacterial communities from mineral coupon in-situ incubated in ocean water Damariscotta River, Maine, United States -... | ecosystem: Environmental > Aquatic > Marine >... | reverse complement strand
CAATCCTAACTTAACGGTTATTGGATATATTACCAATAAAAATAATGGAATGCATTTAGTGACAAGAGCAGAAGAAAAAATACCTTTAAAAGCTCAAGGCTGGAATTCACTTAGCTAATCTAAATAACGAACTCTCGCTTAAATCTATTACAGGAATATTTTTTTTTCTAAGTCTATTGTTATGAATTCTTTCAAGAACTGCATTAATTTCCTTATACTTTGGAGTTAATAAGGTTAATGTACCATTACCATTTGTAGTAACTTGCTCTTTACAATGTTTACAAGTGTATTCTTTTACATGATATGTAACATTTTTTGTTACTGAATAATCATGACCAAAAAAAGAACAATATAAATGTTTCAAACCTTTTAAGTTTTAGCTAATTAATAATGAGGGAATATTAAAAGTAATTTTTTTTGCAAAAATAAAAGGATTTAACCATAAGTATTCGTTAAAGAGTTAATTTTTTTCTTTAAACGAAACATTTTTAATTAAAAATAAGAGAAAAAAAAGCCAAATTGTTTATTTGACATAAAAAATTCAGTCAAATTCTTTTAGGCTAAATGGTTGGTTTCAAAAGCTATAAACAAAGTGTCTTACAGTAATAATTAAGCAGCAGTTGTAGCATACACTTTTTGTTTAAGCTTTGTCTTTCTTTTAGTGTGAATGTATTCTAAAATAGAATTTATTTCTTGAAACGTTGGGGTAAGCTCGGTTAAACGACCATTACCATTAGTGGTCAATTGTTTTTTACAGCACTTACAAGTGTACTCTTTTACATGCTTGGTAACAAGTTTTGATACATCGTATTGATGGCCGAAAATATTGCAGTATAATTTTGAAACAGGACTAGCTTGATTAGTTTGGGAGTGAGAAGTAGAAGTTTTCATAAGCTATTGGTTATTTGGGTGAAGTAAACTTAAAAAAAAATCACAAAAAAACGCCAAAACATTATATATTTTCGATGAAATGCATAATATTGTAAGAAAAAGATTTCTTATTTTCAATGTGGCTCATGTGCCCATCAGGTAATTCAACCACTTTAATGGTGTTGTTTGACGCTTCATCTATTAATGATTGATATTCTAAAACAGGATCTTTTTTACTAATAATCATCATTTTTTTAAAGTCACCATCACGAAAAATTTCTTGCCGATCTTTTCTAATTTTCATTCCTTCTAAGGCAGCTATAATACTTTGAAGAGGTGTTTTGAGAGCTTCATGTATAACTAGCTTAATTTTTTCAGAAAAAATACGCCTGTTTTTTGGGCGAAATAAATTTGTGATAGAAATTCTAATAAACGTTTTATAATTGTGCTTAACAGTTTCGATGGCACGATCTCTATTTTTCTGTTTGTCTTTGCTGTCAGGTTTGGAGGTGGAGTTCATTAAACATAAACCTTTAATTTTGCTTGGGTATAATTCAGCAAAAGCTAGAGCAACATAGCCTCCCATTGAGTGGCCTATAAAAGTTGCTTTTTTAATTTTTAAATGAGTAAGCACTTTGGCAACAGTGTTTGCCATAAGTTCCATGCTATGTATATAACCCAAGCAATCGCTTTGGCCATGACCTAATAAATCGATGGTTACAATGCGGTTATTTTTAGACCACTGTGTAATAAAACCATTCCACATGGTTGAGTTTTCAAGAAACCCATGCAGTAAAACAATGGCTTTACCCTTTCCATAATCGTTATAATGGATTTTGGCTCTTTTAAAAAAAATAAAAGCGTTCATCGGTCAAATTTCATATCTTCCACAAAGATAATTTTATGAAATGAATAATAAGAAAACAATATTAATAATTGGGTTTGCATTATTTGCAAGTTTTTTTGGAGCTGGAAACTTAATACTTCCACCATATTTAGGTTTTAATTCTGGTCCAGATTGGTGGTTGGTCGCTCTTGGTTTTGTAACTTCGGCAACAGTTATTCCGTTACTTGCATTATTTGGTCATGCTCGATTGCAAGGGACTATGTTAGACTTTGGTAATAAGGCTTCGCCAATATTTAGTTTAGTATATTCTTTATGCGTTTATATAATTGCAATTACGTTGCCAATACCTCGAACCGCTGCAGTTACGCACGAAATGGCGATACAGCCTTTTTTTCATACATCTTCGCTTTTAACCAGTAGCATATACTTTGGAATTGCTTTTATTTTTATAATGAAAAGAGATAGCATACTAAGCATACTTGGTAAATTTCTAACACCTCTAATTGTTCTTATTTTATTGATGATAATAATTATTGGGTTTTTCTCTTCGCCAGGAACTATGAACGCTTCATTGCTGGAAGCACCAGCTTTGGTGGCAGGATTGTTGGAAGGTTATCAAACTTATGATGCTCTGGGAGGGATTTTAATTGGAGGCGTTGTAATAATTTCACTTAATCTTGAAGGTGGAATTTCTTTTGAAGACAAAAAAAGCATCATTACTAAATCTGGTTTGGTAGCAGCATTTGGTTTATTTATTATCTATGCTGGAATGATAGCAGTTGGAGCATTACACAATACAGAATTTGAAGTATCAATTACTAGACCAGAACTACTCGCTGGGTTAAGCTTGAAAACTTTGGGAAATATTGGTAATTTGTTTTTGAGTGTACTTATTTCTTTAGCTTGCTTCACTACTGCGGTAAGTGTGATTGTTGGTACTGCCGATTTTTTTAAAGGCTTATTTAATAATTCTCAATTGGCTTACACTATTTCAGCAATTATCGCATGCATAATAGGCGTTTTGGTAGGGCAATTTGACGTTCATTATATCATTGTTGTTGCATTGCCAGCTTTAATGTTTATTTACCCAATAACCATTGTACTTATATTATTAAATATAATTCCTGTGCGTTTGGCTTCAGGAAAAGTATTTAAAGCAGTTATATTAGTGACTTTTATTTTTAGTATACCAGATTTTTTAGGGTTTTTAATAAATGCCGATTGGCTACAAAATATTAAAGAAGTATTGCCTTTTGCAAAACAAAGTTTAGGTTGGATTTTACCAGCATTGTTAGTCTTTGTGGGTGTTAATTTAATTCAACAACCTCTTAAACAGCGATAAACATAAAAACAGCTTTTTTTTAGCTCATTAACAGATTTATATCCTAGGTCTTCAGCTGCAACTTCTAGATAAGAATCTTGTACCATAGCATCCAGGTCCTTTTTCAATAGTAGTTTTTTAAGCTGTTCATTTTCTTTTTGAAGTGCTTTAATTCTAGATATTTCGTCTTTAGTTTCCACTTTTACTCTGGTGTTCATTAAGTCTTTACGATTGTACTTTTTAATCCATTCGTTTACGGTTGTAGGTGCAATGGAGTAGAGTTTACAAAGCTCGCTCTTTGTATGTTTTCCGGTTGTAAGTTCGGCTAAAATTTTTAATTTAAAAGGTTCTGAATACCGTCTAATTACTTTGTCATTTCTATACATAATGTTTAAAATTATGTAGCCTTTATTCAGGACGGGGCAGCATAATGTACAACGGTTTTGTATAACTAAAGTTGCGTTTTAGTTATCGCAATTTTTCTGTTTATAAATTTATTAAAATTAAAGTTTAGAAACATTCTAATTTACAGAAACTAGCAATTTTGGTTATACGTTGTTACCTGCTGGGCTATCAATGGGTGATTTTTACTAACTCATAATTTGTACTTCTTCCTCCAGCCAATTCTTTTTTTAAAATACCTTTTTTTATTAAATCTTGGATGTCTCTTAACGCTGTGTCAGAGGAGCATTTATTGATTTTTGCCCATTTTGAAGAAGTTAATTTTCCTTTAAATCCGTCTAATAATTTATTAAGCATCAATTTTTGTCTTTCATTTTGAATTACTGTAGCGTATTTGTTCCAAAACGTATGTTTGTATAATACTTTTCCCAAAATTTGGTCAGATGCTTTTAAAGCATTAGATAAACAACTTAAAAACCAATTTAACCAATTTGTAATATCTAAAGTTCCTTGTTGTGTTTTTTCAAGAATGGTATAATACTCTTTTCTTTCTACTCTTATTTGCGAAGACATACTATAATATCGTTGTGAAATTCCGTCAGCTCTTGATAGTAGTAGGTCAGTTAATGCTCTTGCAATCCTTCCATTTCCATCTTCAAAAGGATGAATTGTTATAAACCATAAATGAGCAATTCCAGCTTTTAGAACAGGGTCTGTATCTTGCTTTGAATTAAACCAGTCTAAAAATATTTCCATTTCATTTTCAATGAACTCAGATTTTGGTGCTTCAAAATGTACTTTTTCCTTTCCTAAAGCTCCTGAAACGACTTGCATTGGTCCTGTTGTATCAATTCTCCATTGACCGACAATTATTTTGAACATTCCACTTCTCCCTGTTGGGAATAATGAATAATGCCAGTCAAAAAGCCTTTCTTTAGTAAGTTCAGTCTTAAATTTTTGAGTTGCATCTATTAACAAGTCCACAATACCATCTACATTTCTTTCTGAAAATACAGGATTTTCAATTTCCACTCCTAAGCGTTTTGCTAATGATGAGCGTACTTGTTCTGGGTTCAATATTTCTCCTTCTATTTCCGTTGATTTAATAACATCTAGTGTCAGTGTTTCTAATGCAGCTTCATTTTTTAATTCAAAACCAAGAGCTTCCATTTTGCCGACAATTTTCCCTTGTAGATTTCTAACTTCTCCTAAAAGAGTTAAAATTTCTTCATTATTCCATTTGAAGTTAGGCCAGTCATTCCTTTGATGTATATATGGTTTCATTCACTGCTTATTATGCGGTAAATATAAGTGTTAATTGTCGCATATGAAAGTTATTCTCATTATTTATTGCGGCAATTAAGTGTTTTTTCTCCGCAATATTTTCGTGACGCCTGTCTTGTCCTGAAATATGGCTACAGGTTAAAATTGATTTTTACGCTGATAATTTATATACCATATTAGGTGTTTTATAGTCTAAAGATAAATGTAATCTTATTTCGTTGTATAAATTAATTGCATTTTTTGCAGCTCTCTTTGCATGTGCTACGTTATCAAAGGTTTGGTCGAGATAAAACTCATCTTTTAAGATGCCGTTTACACGTTCGTCCATGGCATTTTCGTAACAATGATTCTCTTGGGTCATACTAATATCTATCTTTTTTCTTTTTAATATTTGCGTGTATACATTGCTACAATACTGTATTCCTCTTTCGGAATGATGTATAAGTTGTTTAATATCCTTAGCTTGATATATGGCCTTTTTTAAAGCTCTGACACAACCTTTCAGCTCCAAACTATCACTCAGGTCATAACCTACAATTTTGCGAGAATGCATATCGGTTATTAACGCCAAGTAACAAAATCCTTTTACGGTTCTTATATAGGTAATGTCAGATACCCAAACTTGATTGGGCCCTGTAACTTCCATATCTTTTATAATGTTATTATATTTATAAAATCGATGATACGAGTTTGTTGTTCTAGCGCTAGTTTTCTTTCTAAGTGTTAGCATTTGGTGTTTTCTAAGAACCTTAAATAAAGTATCTCTACCAACCTTAATATTGGCATTGTTAAAATCTACATCTAATGATTTGATAAGCTTACGTACTCCTTCTCTAGGTAGGGATTTGCGTCTTTTTCTAACAATGTTTAGAATCTGTTGCTCTCGTTTTAAACGTTTATCAGCTCTTTCTTTATGCTTATAATAAGCATCACGTTTAAGACCAAAACAATGTGCTATAGTTGTTAAAGAAGCAAATCCTTTAGATTTCTCTTTGGCTTTGATTAAGGCTTTATACTTAGCTTTTTTTTTAGCTCATTAACAGATTTATATCCTAGGTCTTCAGCTGCAACTTGTAGATAAGAATCTTGTGCCATAGCATCCAGGTCCTTTTTTAATAGTAGTTTTTTAAGCTGTTCATTTTCTTTTTGAAGTGCTTTAATTCTAGATATTTCGTCTTTAGTTTCCACTTTTACTCTGGTGTTCATTAAGTCTTTACGATTGTACTTTTTAATCCACTCATTAACTGTTGTTGGCGCAATAGAGTAGAGTTTGCATAGTTCGCTTTTTGTGTGTTTTCCGGTTGTAAGTTCGGCTAAAATTTTTAATTTAAAAGGTTCGCTGTAACGTCTAATTACTTTGTCATTTTTATACATAATGTTTGAAATGTGTTTGTATAAGAATAGTTGCGGGTTTGCGTGCGAGGATCTTCCGAAGGAAAATCAGACGTAGCAAACGTGCAACGACCTTTTGATTAAGCACTAATTTAGCAATTTTTTATACACGGTGTTGCCCATAGTAGTTTTTTTTTCAGAGTTTTTAATATTCTACTAGATTCCGCTTCCGATAGTTATCGGGATTGCTAAATTCCACATACAGTTCGGTTTTTTGTTTTCAACTCAGATTTTGATTCCGCAAACTTGCTGAAAAATCCGCTGTGATTTTTGGTCAACATTTGAGTCAAATTCCAGCGTAATTTTAAAAATTCCGCAATATGATTTTTCGGCTTTTACTTTCTTAAAATTCAAAAAAAATCGAAAATATATCTGCTTTTTTCCGTTAAGTTATTGAATAGAGCAAGCTTTAGAAAATAAACCAATTACTAAACAAAATTACTACATCTTTTTCTTTGGGCTAGTGCTTATCGGATTTTTGTTCTATTTTTTGATTAGAAAAAGAAGGCGATCAAAAATAGCACTGAGTGAAGCTGATATAAATACAATCAGCATTATTCCTGAAGCTAAAGAAGATGAGTTTTTGATAAAATTAAAAATTATTGTTGATGAAAAAATGAATGATTCGAGTTTTAGCATGTTTCAGCTCTGTAGAGCTATAGGAATCAGTCGTGCTCAAGTTTATCGAAAGGTGAAAAAGCTCACTGGTAAATCTCCATCCTTATATATTCGGAGTTTAAGACTTCAAAAAGCTAAAACATTATTGATGGGTACAGATCTCAATATTTCAGAAATTGGTTATGAAGTCGGGTTTAAAGACCTTTCCTATTTTTCACGCTCTTTTACAGAAGAATATGGAACCCCTCCAAGTGAGATGCGTAAAAAGAACTAACGTTTAGCATTAAAAAATTCGAGGATTTCTCCTATATAAGAACAAACTACTAGTAGTTACTATTGGATTTTTCTAAAGAATTTTGTCATTGGTCAAAAACTTCTTCAACGACTTGTTATTACTAATAGTTACGGCTTTCCCACAGCAAGTCTATGGTTTTTCCACAACAATAAGACAAGGTTTATAAATATATTTGTATTCATTATATAAATAGTCGCCCTTCTATTTTGTTTTATCGGATTAATAGCAAATGAAATATAAAATTACATTTATACTTCTTTTTTGGGCTCTATACTTTAGCTCTGGTCAGGCTATTTTTTTAAATGAAATAATCGACGAAGATCCCTCTGCTTCAAACCCATATACCAATGGGCAGTATGTTGATCCCAATATTACGGTTTCTGGAATTGGAAGAGGGTCAAACATTGGACAGGATGCAAGTGCTGCACCACTGTTTAGACTAAACACTTATATAGCCAAAAACTGGGATGTAATATTTCATCCTGATGACTATTTTGAGTTTGTGTTAACACCAAACCCAGGTAAAGAAATAAATTTTGTCAACTTTACCTATACAGGAAAAACAATAAGCTTCTATGATCCATCTCCAACTAATATTTCTATTAAGAGTAGTTTAGATGGATTTACAACCGATATTGGCAGTCCAACCTTAACAGGAATTAACGTTATTGATTTGTCTGCTCCCGAATACCAAAATATTTCGTCCTCTATTACATTTAGGGTATACGCTTGGGGTGGTGCATCAAGAGGTCTCTTTGGTCTTGAAAGATTTGAATTTAATGGAGCGGTTACCTCAATACCTTGTTATGGAGGCACTGCATATACTTGGGAATCTGGAGGCTGGAATCCTGTTGGGACTCCAACTTTAAACGATCCTGTAATAATAAACGAAAACTATGATACCGCAACAAATGGAAGTGTTGCTGCTTGCAACTTAATAGTTAATACAGACAAAACATTAACTATTGCTAATGGTTATTATGTTGAAGTAGAAAACGACATCATTGTCCATGGAAACATCATTGTGCAACCACAAGGAGCTGTTGTGCAAATTAATGATGACAGTGCTGTGACCAATAATGGAACAATAACTGTTAATAAAAAAACGGCGTCTGCAAATAATTGGTATGAATATACTTATTGGAGCTCTCCTGTTGAAAATGAAACAATAGGGAGTGCTTTATCAGATTCTGATATTAGAAGGCGTTTTTGGTTTAATGCCAAAAACTTTTTAGATGCAACAACCGAAACTAATAATGATAATGCCACTGCTGATGGACAAGATGATATTGATGATGATGGTAATGATTGGGTATATGCAAACGCAGGAAACATCATGATTCCTGGAGTAGGTTATGCGACAACACACGACGAATTAATATTTAATTTTTCTCCCGGAAACCAATTTGTTTACTCATTTAACGGTCGTTTCAATAATGGCGTTATTACTGTTCCTGTTTATAGAAATGATGAAGAAATCAATGACAATAACTGGAATTTTATAGGCAACCCTTATCCTTCAGCTATAGATGCTACATCATTTCTTATGGCAAATACTATTTTAGACACAAATACTGAGCTTTCTCCTTCAATCTCTGGAGCCATCTTTTTATGGTCGCAAAACACTAACCCTTCGGCAACTGCCAATGGTAATGAGAATTTAAATTTTGCTACTTCAGATTATGCAGTAATTAATGGAACTGGAAATTCTGCTGGAGGCGATGGATTAGTTCCTAATAATTTTATATCATCTGGTCAAGGATTTTTTGTCTCAATGGATAACAATGCGGCTGCTTCTTATTTTTCTGACGGAGACCCTTTAATTCCTGGAAATATTGTTTCTGCAAATGTGGTTTTTAATAATTCTATGCGAGTTACAGGAAACAATAACTTATTTTTTAGAGCAAGTAAAAAGAATGAACCCAATAAATTATGGCTGAATTTAACATCGGATAATGGCGTTTTTAATCAAATTTTAGTTGGTTATGTTAAAGGGGCTTCCAATAATAATGATGGAATGTATTACGATGCACCAAAAAACATATCATCTGATGCTTCTGCTATACTATATTCAACCATCGAAAATGAAGCCAAAAAATTTGCAATTCAGGGAAAAGATCTAAATAGCATCAATAAAGATGAAGTCATACATATTGGCTATAGCACATCAATCGATGTACCAACAATATACACTTTATCTATTTCGCAATTTGAAGGTGATTTTTTAAATACCAATGTCGTTTATTTAAAAGATAATTTCCTAAACAAACTTCATGATTTAAAAGTGAGTGATTACAATTTCACTTCGGAAGTTGGTGAGTTTAACGATCGTTTCGAAATTGTATTTAGGGAAGAAGTATTATCAATAAGTAGTGAAATTGATAAAAACACACTTTCAATCATTGAGCACAACAATGGTGATGTCCAGTTTAAATTAAATGCACCCAACAAAATAAATAATATTAAAATTATTGATTTTCAAGGGCGTATCTTGTATGATTTTGAAGTAAATAGTAAAGATGAAACCTTGAAGTTGTCCAACTTAAGTCAAGCAGCTTATATTGCAAAAGTAACACTTAACAACAGTTATGTAATTACTAAAAAAGCGATTAAAAAATATTAATCTTAGTGTTAAATATAGACATAAAAAAGTGCTGGTGAACTCCTTAATTTTGTTTTTATAAACTATACTTTAGAGAAAGGATGACATTTGTTCCCGGAGCTGCAATGCCAGAAGAATAAGGTCTATATAACTGATTTGTAATGTTTTCGATGGTAGCTACTACAGTTGTTGATGGGCTTATATGGTACTGAGACCTAAAGTTTAGAGTATGCCAAGATGGAGCATACGGTTTACCGTTGGCATCTAGCGCAAAAATATAATCTGCTAACGAAGATGCTAATTGGTTGTTAGATAGCTCGCCATTATAATTTATAAAGGCGTCCCATTTCAATTTATTTTTTTCCCAAACCAAATGTGTGTTTCCAAAACGGGGTGCTACGTGCCTAACCGGAACTTCTATTCCATCTTTATCTTCTTCGGTCCCTCCAACAACACTGTACTGAGATGTTAATTTTAAATTGTCGCTAAAATATATTTTTACACCAGCTTCAAAACCATAAATCCATGCTTTAGATGCATTTTGTATGGCTTGTATATCACTCAATTCATCATCATACATAATTTGAGTTTGTCCATTTACCACAAAATCCCTTCTAACCAGTGCATTGTCTAAATAGGTATAATAGGTTGCTAAATCAAAAACTAGATTGTCATTAATGCTCAAGACCAAACCTAATTCACCACCATAAGCATATTCAGATTTTAAATTGGTATTTGGTACGACGACAGAGCCTGGTTCCGAATCAAATATTTTGCCCACATCATCTATGTTTGGAGCCCTAAATGCGGTGGATGTGTTTAATTTCCAAACTATTGTTTTATTGGGAGACCAACTTATACCTGCTGTTCCTGTAAAAGCACCTGTGTTAATACTGGCATCGCTAAAAGGTAGATCTAAAAAGGCGTTATTTTCTTCTAAATTGGCTTTAATTGCAATGTGGTTGAACCTTATGCCTGACTGAAATGTAAACTTTTTATTGGGTTTATATTTATAGCTTATGTATGATGCTATTGATTGCCAAGTAGAACCATGAGGATACCTCGTTGCAATTGGTTGTGAGTCTCCTGTAGATAAAAAGGTTTGTTTTGCTTTGGAACCAATAGTGTTATAGATATATTCTGCGCCATAAAATAACCTGGAAGATTCCGATAGAGATTTTTCAAAATCCACATTGGCAGTTAACACATCGACATTTTCTTCTCTAGTCCTCCTAGAATCAGAATACAGGTTTCTATCGATTCTACTTTCTTGAAAATTTTGATAGGCTACTGCAATCTTAAAATTATCGTATAAATTAGATTTACTGCTCAAGGTGGTCATTTTAAGGTTTCCCATAAACCATTTTTGAGGTCCATAATTCCATTCGGCAGAACGCAACTCATTATCACTATATCTAATAAGCCTATCGTATCTTGGATAGTTGGATGTTGCCGAGTAATGTAACCCTAAATCAAAATGTAATTTATCATTGACTTTATAATGGATTTTTTCCAAGAAATTAATTTGATTATATCCAGTAAATCGTTGAGTTCTTGGGTCGTCGTTTTTAACAATAACATCTACGCCATTATTTGTTTGAACGTACTCATTTCGTAAATAATCCTTTGGGCCAAATTTTCCCATTTTTAAATCATCAAAATCTGTATAACTCACACTTGTTAAAAAAGCCCATTTATTATAGCCCAAATTAAAATCTATATGCCCTGTTTTTTCATTCGATGCTGTTGAGAATCTTAAAATGGCATTGCTTTTAACAAACAACGAATCTGATTGAGATAGCTTAGGTTTTTTGGTATAAAAATTCATAACGCCTCCAATAGCATCACTTCCATAAATAACCGATCCTGCTCCCAAAATCACCTCTGAGCTTTCGATAGTGAACGGATCAATTGAAATTACATTTTGTACGTTACCTCCTCTAAAAATTGCGGTATTCATTCTAACATCGTCAACCGAAATAAGCAATCTATTTGTAGAAAAACCCCTTATTAAAGGGCTACCTCCACCTAATTGACTTTTTTGAATAAAAACTTGTCCTGAATTTTGAAGTAAATCGGCACTGGTTTGAGGGTTGCTAAAAACGACATCTTCTGCTTTGATGCTCATTATTTTTTGGGGCACTTCTTTTTTGCTTTGCTCAAATTTTGACGCCGAAATTACAATTTCATCTAAATCATGTGGCTTAGACTTTAAGTAGATAATGTTTGTAATGTTTGATTTGACAAGGGTTGTGGTAATATATGTGATATGCTGAAATATTATTTTTTCGTTTTCAGAAAAAATATCAAGCTTAATTTTCCCATCTAATCCTGAAATAGTGCTCTTAGTTTTACTCGTATTATACGCAGCTACACCCGAAATAGATTCACTCGTGGTTGCATCTAAAACTGTAATTTCCTGGGCACTGGCGAAGAGACTGAAAAAACATAAAAAAAAGAAACAAAGGCTTCTCATATCTTAACTAAATACTTGATTTAAAATTGATATAGATCTTGGGTGTTTAAATCCGTCCAAATGTAGCTTAAAATAGAGTAATATCATACTTAAAAAATCGCGTTTTTGAGACGAGGTTATCTCCAACGACTTACTATCATCAAATTTTATGCCTAAAAACTTTTTAAGTATTGTTAAATTATCGCCTGTAATGCAGTACATGTTTGTTTTGGTGTTCTGGAATTTGCCTTCTTCCAAATTAAAGTATTTATGGGTTGCTGTTTTAGGGCTTTCAGGATAAAATCCTAGATATTTTGTGAGCTGTATTAAAAAAAGGAGGTGGAAATTTGTGTTTGTCTTGGTTTCATCAAACCATATCATAGTGGTTTCCAAAAAACTATACAAGGTTTCGTTTTTTTCTTCTTCAATTAAAATGCACGACAATACTTCAGATAAAAACATGGCTATGGTGCTTTTAATAACGTTGGTATGTAACGAGTTGTAATAAACGTGAAGTTTTATGTCTCTTAAATATTGTAAAGAACGGTTTTCTTTGTGGTCTGCTTCAATCTCTAACAAGCTTAAAGATTGAAAATAAGCGGGTTTGAACTTTCCCTTTCTTGTTTTTAAAGCATGTCTTACTAGGTATGAGATAACACCAAAATTTTGGGTGTAACACTTAATGATAAGGTCATGGTCTTTGTACTTGATTTTTGATAAAACAATGGCTTTTGTGGAAACTATCATTGCCTAATTACCATTAGCTTTAAGACTTTTGTTTCAAAGGATTCCATATCCGAAATCATAATAAGATACACACCAGAAGCAACTATGTTATTTGCCATATTTTTTCCATTCCAGTAGGCTGTGCCACCATCTATTTCAAGATTATAACCTCTATATCTTGTATTGGTTCTAGACTGTGCTTCGGCCACTAAATTACCTTCAATATCTGTGATTTTAATATTGACATTATCTGTTATATCCTTAATTTTTATTTTTTCAGCAGCCATGTTAAACCCTGGCCTTACAGGGTTAGGATACACATAAGCGCCTACAAGTTCTTCGGTAGGTGCCGACCCTCCAGAGTTAAAGGACACCAATCCTTTATCGGTGCCAATATAAACTACTCCTTTTACGCCATCTATACTTAGGTCGTTGACATTGTTTGATGGGAGTGGTGAATTACCTTTAGTGAAGTGATAAATTGTTTGTTGGCCATCGGGCGAAAAATAAAATAATCCAGCGCCAATAGTCGCTACCCATTTATTATTTGATCCATCTACTTTAATATCGGATATAAATTGATCTTGTAGTAGCTCTCTGGGAATACCATTGTCCAGTATCACGATTTCATCAGT
>Ga0316205_10003954_pt1 | contig 13455 bp, 11 predicted proteins | sample 3monthpyrite_MG_FD_204941 | JGI IMG/M metagenome (GOLD analysis project Ga0316205, IMG submission 204941) | Microbial mat bacterial communities from mineral coupon in-situ incubated in ocean water Damariscotta River, Maine, United States -... | ecosystem: Environmental > Aquatic > Marine >... | reverse complement strand
TTCGACCAGCACATCCCTGCCTATCACGGTGTCAAAAGCAAAATGCACCGTTTCAGGTGCAACCAAGGTGACACCGTTCTCCATCATATCCACGCGCGTAATAGCTTGGAATTGCCACTCAGCCTCTGAAAGCTGAACCCGTGAGTTGATCCCAAGGGTTTCGCTTTCGCGACAGGCGACCGCTGAGGCTGATAATCCCTTTTTGCGGGCGATGGCGACAATGTCGGTCAAGTAGTATTCGCCGCTGGCATTATCATTGCCCACAACCTCGATCAGCTCAAACAACGTGCTGGCCTTGGCGGCAATCACCCCGGAATTACAAAAGCTTATCGCGCGGGTGGCCTCATCAGCGTCCTTGAATTCAACGATTGCCTTAAGGGCCTCGCCCTCCATCACCAACCGGCCATAACGTCCCGGATCGGCGGCCTCAAAGCCCAGCACGACCACGTCATGCGCTGCGCGGGCCTCGGCCATACGGGTCAGCGTTTCGGGCTGAATAAACGGGGTGTCGCCATAAAGCACAATGGCATCACCGTCGAAATCCTTTAAAGCGGGGGCGGCCTGCGCGACTGCATGAGCGGTACCCAGTTGCTCGGGCTGCGCCACCACTTCGATGGCGTCATGGTGGCCTTGCGCCGCTTCGCGCACCTGATCAGAGCCGTGGCCGGCGACCACGACAATGCGCGCGGGTTCTAACGCGCCGCCCGCCTGCAAGGCATGGATCAGCATCGGGGCACCCGCAATGGGGTGCAATACCTTCGGGAGGTCGGATTTCATCCTGGTGCCTTTGCCTGCGGCCAGAACGATCAGGGCTGTGCTCATGCGCTTTCTCTTTGTAATCGCTTGGGCGTCGTTTTATCTGCCTGAGGGGGTTGCGCAAGGGCGCAGCGCATCAAAGATGATTTCGACATGTGACAAGGATAGGCGGAAATGCGCACGGTGGTCTTCGATCTGGACGGCACTCTGGCCGACACAAGCGGCGATTTGATTGCCGCGGCGAATGCCTGTTTTCGCGCCATGGGCGAGGGGGATTTGTTAAGCGTTCCGCAGGATGCCTCGACCGCGCTGCATGGCGGCAAGGCGATGTTGCGGTTGGGCATGCAACGGTTGGGCCGAGGCGATGATGAAGCCACGGTTGATCAATATTACCCCGTTTTGTTAGAGGCTTACGGCGAGGCGATTGATGTACACACTGTCCTCTATCCCGGCGCGATGGAGGCCGTCGAGGCGTTGAAATTCGCCGATTACCGGGTCGCGATCTGCACCAACAAGCCCGAAGGTCTGGCGCGGTTGCTGCTGGGCAACTTGGGCGTGTTGGACGCATTCGGCAGCCTGATCGGGGCTGATACGCTGCGGATGCGCAAACCCGATCCCGAACCGTTGCGTGAAGCGACGCGGCTGGCGGGCGGTGATCCAACGAAATGCCTGCTGGTGGGGGATACCCTGACGGACCGTGAAACAGCGCGCGCCGCCGGTGTGCCGTCGGTTTTGGTCACTTTCGGGCCCAACGGCCATGATGTGCATGATCTAAATCCCGAGGCGACGATTGATCACTACGGCGAGCTGCAGGGCGTTGTTACGCGCCTTTTGGGGTAAGGTTTCGGATTTGCTGCAAGGCGCTTGCGGCTTTGCTGATGAGAGGGCGTAAATCAGTGCCGGGGCATTGACGCGCTGCAAAAGGGATCGCAGGATTACACTATGACCGAGATATTCAAAGGCAGTTTCACCCAGCAAGAGCCGATCCCGGAGGACGGGATCAAGGCGGCGCTTGAGGTGATGCAAAGCGGGCGATTGCACCGCTATAACCTTGCGGGCAGTGAAGTGGGTGAAACCGGTCTGCTGGAGCAGGAATTTGCCACCTATGTGGGGGCGAAATATGCGTTGGCCGTGGCTTCGGGGGGCTATGCGATGGCCACCGCCCTGCGCGCCATCGGAGTAAAGCCTGGCGACAAGGTGCTGACCAACGCCTTCACCCTGGCCCCCGTGCCGGGCGCGATTGCCAGCGTGAATGCGGTACCTGTCTTTGTGGGGGTTACTGAGGATCTGACCATTGATCTGGACGATCTGGCCGCCAAGGCGGATCAGGCAAGCGTCCTGATGCTCAGCCATATGCGCGGGCATCTGTGCGATATGGACCGGTTGCTTGAGATTTGCGAGGGTGCCGCGATCACCGTGATCGAGGATTGCGCGCATACGATGGGGGCGGCCTGGAACGGACGACCCTCGGGGCGGGACGGCCTGATCGGATGTTATTCAACGCAGACCTACAAGCACATGAATTCGGGCGAGGGCGGGTTTTTTGTTACCGACGACGACGAGGTGATGGCGCGCGCCGTGATCCTGTCAGGATCCTACATGCTTTATGGGCGCAATGGCACGGTGCCCCCCGACGACGTGTTTGAGCGCGTGAAGTACGAAACGCCCAACGTCTCGGGCCGGATGGATCATCTGCGCGCGGCGATTCTGCGCCCGCAACTGGCCCGGCTGGATGCACAATGCGCAGCGTGGAATGAGAGATACGCGGTGGTCGAAGATGGGTTGCGAAACACACCCGGTTTGCAGGTGATCGAGCGGCCCGAGTCCGAGACCTATGTCGGCTCGTCGATACAGTTCCTTCTGCTCGATTGGGGGGCGGATGCAGTGCAGGACGTATTGCGCCGATGCGCGGCGTGCGGGGTCGAGCTTAAATGGTTTGGCGGGGCCGAGCCTGAGGGGTTCACCAGCCGTTATGACAGCTGGCGCTATGCCCCCAGCGCGCCGATGCCCAAAAGCGACCGTATCTTGCGCGGGATCATCGATATGCGCCTGCCGTTGACCTTCAGCCTTGAGGATTGCGCCCTGATCGCCCGGATCATCCGTGCCGAAGTGGGCGCGGTCTGGCAGGAAAAAGCCGCGTGAGCGACCTGAGCGCAGGGGCCGCGTGGAAAGACGGGCGCGTCATCCCCATTGCCGAGGCCACGATTGGCGTCACCGATTGGGGGCTGACCCATTCCGATATTGTCTATGACGTGGTGCCTGTCGTGGATGGCGCGTTTTTCCGTCTGCCAGACTATCTGACGCGGTTTGAGGCCTCGATGCAGGCCGGGCGGTTTGATCCGGGGCTGACGTCTGATCAGATGGAAGCAGCCCTGCACGAGATGGTAGGGGCCACGCCCCTGCGTGACGCCTACTGCGCGATTATCACCTCGCGCGGCACACCGCGCATCCCGGGCAGCCGTGATCCACGCGATTGCATCAATCACTTCTATGCCTGGGTGGTGCCCTACATCCATGTGATCAAGCCGGACGTGCAACAGGCTGGCGCATCGGTCTGGGTCGCCCGCGATGTGCGGCGGATTCCGCCCGACAGCATCAATCCCCACGCCAAGAACTATCACTGGGGTGATTTCACTGCCGGGCTGTTCGAGGCCAAGGATGCAGGTTTTGAAACGGTCTTGCTGTGCGACCATGCGGGCAATGTCACCGAAGGTCCGGGGTTCAATGCCTTTGCCCTGATCAATGGCAGGGTCGTGACCCCTGATCTGGGCGTGTTGCAAGGGATCACCCGGCGCACGGTGCTTGAAATCTGCGCCGAACTGGGTATCGAAACAGAGGTGCGCGCCTTGCCGTCGGCTGAGTTCATGGAGGCGGACGAGGTGTTCTTATCCTCCTCGGGCGGGGGTGTTTTACCCATCACCAAGGTGGATGATCGCGTGTTTGGCAACGGCGCCATTGGCCCGGTGACCGAAGCCCTGTCTAAGGCCTATTGGCAGTGTACGCAGCGCCCTGCCTTGCGACAGCCCATCCGCTATCAGGCCTAGGCCGTCGACTTGTTGCCCTGATGGTGGGTGCGATTCTGCGCGGGATTGACCCGACTCACCTGTCGCGCTAAGAAATGAACAAGTGTTCAATAAATGTCGGAGAACCGTGATGTTCAACGCAGCCATGCAGTTTGATCTGGGCGAAGATGTGAATGCCCTGCGTGATATGGCGCACCGCTGGGCGCAGGAGCGTGTGCGCCCGATGGCGGGCGAGATCGACACCAGCAATGTCTTTCCCCATGCGCTCTGGCAGGAAATGGGCGAGCTGGGCCTGTTGGGCATCACCGTGCCCGAGGAATATGGCGGGGCGGGTATGGGCTATCTGGCGCATGTGATCGCGGTGGAAGAGATCGCCCGCGCCAGCGCCTCGGTCTCTCTGTCATATGGCGCGCATTCCAATCTTTGCGTGAACCAGATCAAGCTGAACGGCACCGAGGCGCAGAAACAGAAATACCTGCCAGGTCTGGTCAGCGGGCAGCATGTTGGCGCTCTGGCCATGTCAGAGGCCGGCGCGGGCAGTGACGTGGTGTCGATGAAGCTGCGCGCCGAAAAACGCAATGATCACTATAGGTTAAGCGGCAACAAATACTGGATCACCAACGGGCCCGATGCTGATACGCTGGTTGTTTACGCCAAGACCGACCCCGAGGCAGGTAGCAAGGGTATAACCGCCTTTCTGATCGAGAAATCCATGACCGGGTTTTCGACAAGCCCACATTTCGACAAGCTGGGGATGCGCGGTTCCAACACTGCCGAGCTGATTTTTGACGATGTTGAAGTGCCGTTCGAGAATGTTTTAGGCGAAGAAGGCAAGGGCGTGCGCGTTCTGATGTCGGGTCTTGATTTTGAACGCGTGGTTCTGGCGGGCATTGGCCCGGGCATCATGGCCGCCTGTCTGGACGAGGTGATGCCTTACATGGCCGAGCGCAAGCAATTCGGCGAACCGATTGGCAATTTCCAACTGATGCAGGGTAAGATCGCCGATATGTACACCGCGATGAATTCGGCCCGTGCCTATGTGTACGAGGTCGCCAAGGCCTGTGATCGCGGCGATGTCACCCGGCAGGATGCCGCCGCTTGTTGTCTTTATGCCTCGGAACAGGCGATGGTGCAGGCGCATCAGGCGGTTCAGGCCATGGGCGGGGCAGGCTTTTTGCAGGACGCCCCTGTCGCCCGGCTGTTCCGCGATGCCAAACTGATGGAAATCGGCGCAGGCACGTCAGAAATCCGACGCATGCTGGTGGGCCGTGAATTGATGGGGGCGATGAGATGACACCACGTTTCAGCCACGCGCTGGCTTTGCTAGGCGTACTGCCGGGTACGGCGATTGCGCAGCAGATGAGTTTCGATATCGAGACAACCGCCTATTGCGTGGCGTCAGATCGCGGGGAAGAGTGTATTGGCCTTGCTGCAAACCAGTGCATGGAGCAATCCGAAGGTGGATATTCAACCAACGGGATGAGCGTTTGCACGGACCGCGAGCTGGAGTGGTGGGATGACCGCCTGAACCTGATTTACAAGGACATCAAGGCCCGGCTGCAACGCTTTGACGATGAAAAGCCCGACTATGCGCCGTCGCAGGTCGAAGCGTTGAAAGACATGCAACGCACCTGGATTCCGTTTCGCGATGCCAAGTGCGAATTTGTGGCAGCCGGATGGGGCGGGGGCACAGGTGCCGGGCCTGCGACCCTGTGGTGCCTGATGGATGAAACGGCGCGCCAGACACTCTATCTGGAACAGCAGTTTCAGGAATGAATGATGCTGAACCGGGCCGCGACATATGAGACGCTGTGCGATGGGTTCGCCTGGGATTTACCTGCGCAGTTGAACATGGCGCAGCAGGTCTGTGATGGCTGGGCGGAGCGCGATCCCGAGCGGGTGGCAATTATTGATCTGACCGGACCGCGTCAGGAGTTCACCTATCGCGCGCTGCAGCAGATGGCCGATAGTCTCGCGCAGGCTTTGGTGGTCCGGGGCGTTGCTCGGGGAGATCGCATTGGTGTGTTGCGCAGCCAGGGTGCTTGGTGCGCAGCCGCCCATATCGCGATCTGGAAAATCGGTGCGATTTCAATCCCTTTGTTCAAGCTCTTTATGCAAGATGCGCTGATCAGCCGGGTTCGGGATGCGGGCGCAAAGATCGTCATTACAGACGTCGAGGGTGTCGGGATGCTGGCCGCGCTACCCGAGATCGAGGCCTTGGTGCCCGAAACCATGCCCTTGTCCGAGGATGCGTTTGAAACGGCCGAGACGGGTCCTGATGATCCCGCTGTTCTGATCTATACCAGCGGCACCACTGGCAGCCCCAAGGGCGCACTGCATGGCCACCGGGTTTTGACCGGGCATCTGCCGGGCACCGAGCTGTTTTGCGGCTTTCTGGGGCAGGAGGGTGATTGCCTCTGGACCCCGGCGGACTGGGCCTGGATCGGCGGGTTGTTCAACATCATGATGCCGGGACTGGCGCTTGGAGTGCCGGTTGTGGCTGCACGGATGGAAAAATTCAACGCCGAAGAATGCCTGAAGATCATTCGGGAAGGCGCTGTAAAAAATGTGTTTTTCCCACCTACAGCGTTGCGGATGCTCAAGGCCGAAAGCGCGCATATCCCAGATCTGCGCAGCATTGGCAGCGGTGGTGAGCCGCTGGGGGCCGAGATGCTGGAATGGGGCCGCGACGCGTTTGGCCTGACCATCAACGAGTTTTACGGGCAGACCGAATGCAATCTGGTGGCCTGTTCCTGCGCCGAGCTGTTCGAGCCGAAGCCCGGGTGCATTGGCCGTATCGTGCCAGGTCACGATGTGGCGGTGATAGATGACAAGGGTCAGCCCACGAATGCGGAAGGGGATGTGGCGATCAGACGCGGCTCGGCCAGCATGATGCTGGGCTACTGGAACCGCCCTGAACAGACCGCCGAAAAGTTTCGCGGTGACTGGATGCTGACCGGGGACAGAGGAATTTGGGACGGTGAGTATCTGCGCTTTGTCGGGCGTGAGGATGATGTGATAACCTCGGCAGGGTATCGCATTGGCCCTGCCGAGATCGAAGACTGTCTGCTGGGCCATCCCGCGGTTGCGACAGTTGGTGTTGTGGGCAAGCCCGACGCGCTGCGCACCGAGATCGTCAAGGCCTATGTGGTGCTGCGGCCTGATGTTACGGGCAATGCGACCCTGGCGTCGGACTTGCAGGAATTTGTCAAGAGTCACCTGGCAAAGTATTCATATCCAAGGGAAATTACATTTCTTGACGCCCTGCCCATGACCGTGACAGGCAAGGTGATCCGCAAGGAACTAAAGGCGCGCGCCGCAGCGGAGCTATCGTCATGATCCTGCAACCACAAAGCAAAAGGGCCGGTGCGATGCCCGGCCCCTTCCTGTCCCTCGAAAGTCGTTTTTTAGAAGCTGAGGATGTAGGATACACCAACCACGACGGGATCAATCTTGACCTTGCCGATGGGGGCACCGCCAACTGTCGCGTCGGTTTCGATGTTGATCCAACGCACGTCAGCCCGCACGGCACCGCGGTCACTGACTTTGAAATCAACACCGGCATGAAGCGCGATGCCCCAGGAATCGTCCAGCGAGACGGGTGTGCCAGCCAGAGCGCCAATCCCATTTTCATCCCAGAACGTGGTATAGTTGATACCCGCACCAACGAACGGTGTCACAACCCCGCCAGTCGGGATGTGATATTGCAGCGACACCGTGGGCGGCAGATGTTTGAGCGCCACCACATCGCCCGCTCCTTGCAGTTCCACCTTGTGCTCAAACGGAGCAGCGGCCAGAACTTCGATGCCCAGGTTGTCGGCGACGAAGTATTCAAAGGTCAGTGTCGGACGAATGTCCTCATCTGCGCGCAGCTGTCCGGGAACAGTTGTCGAAAAACTGTCGGTTGGGTTTACCCACCCCAGGCCAAAACCAAGCGTGAAGTCGCCTTTGGATTGAGCCAGTGCCGGAGAGGCCAAAGCGGCCAGTGCAGTTGTCAGAGTCAGTGCAGTCAGTGTCTTTGTCATTTGCCTATTCCTGATATTCACGAACGCAGGATATGCTGCGCTGCAGCACGCTGCTTTGACCTGAGTCAAAAACAGATGCAAAAAACGGAATTTGTGACGAAATATGACGGGCTGTGGCACATGTGCACGGCGCGCGTCGAAGGAGTGTAAAGGGGCCATGAAACTCAGTAGTGCCGCGATCACCGGATCGCAGGAATATCAGGATAATCGTGCCGCGCATCTTGAGGCGTTGGCGATTGTCCAGGAGGCCGCCGATCTGGCCGCCGCCGGTGGCGGGCAGGCGTCACGGGAAAGGCATGTGGGCCGGGGCAAGATGTTGCCGCGGGATCGGGTGGCAGGCTTGCTTGATCCCGGATCGCCGTTTCTGGAGGTTGGGGCCACCGCCGCGCACGGGCTTTATGACGGGGCGGCACCCTGCGCCGGGGTGATCGCCGGGATTGGCCGGGTGCTGGGTATTGACTGCATGGTGGTGTGCAACGATGCCACCGTGAAAGGCGGCACCTATTATCCGATGACCGTTAAGAAACACCTGCGTGCGCAGGAGATTGCCGAAGAATGCGCGCTGCCCTGCATTTATCTGGTCGATAGTGGCGGGGCCAACCTGCCCAATCAGGACGAGGTGTTCCCGGATCGCGACCACTTTGGCCGGATTTTCTATAATCAGGCGCAGATGAGCGCCAAGGGCATCCCCCAGATTGCGGTGGTCATGGGGTCCTGCACCGCCGGGGGGGCCTATGTGCCCGCGATGTCGGACGTGACCATTATCGTTAAGGAACAGGGCACGATTTTTCTGGCCGGCCCGCCCTTGGTGAAGGCTGCCACCGGTGAAGAGGTGACCGCCGAGGATTTGGGAGGCGGAGATGTGCACACGCGCCTGTCTGGTGTGGCCGATTATCTGGCCGAAGATGATGCCCATGCGCTGGCCATTGCACGCCGGGCCGTGGGGCATCTGAACCGGACTGGCGGGGCAAACCCCGCCCTACGGATGGAGTTACCGGAAGAGCCTGCGTATGACCCCGAGGAAATCCTTGGTATTGTGCCTGCCGGTCTGCGCACGCCGTATGATATTCGCGAGGTGATCGCGCGGCTGGTCGATGGATCTCGTTTTGACGAATTCAAACCCCGCTTTGGCGAGACTTTGGTGACCGGCTTTGCCCATGTGCAGGGTTGCCCTGTCGGGATCATCGCCAATAACGGCGTGCTGTTTTCCGAGGCCGCCCAGAAAGGCGCGCATTTTGTCGAGCTGTGCTCGCAACGCAAAACCCCATTGGTGTTCCTGCAAAATATCACCGGGTTCATGGTGGGCCGCAAATACGAGAATGAAGGCATCGCTCGGCATGGTGCCAAGATGGTGACCGCCGTGGCCACCACATCGGTGCCCAAGATCACCATGCTGGTTGGCGGCTCTTTCGGCGCGGGCAATTACGGCATGTCGGGCCGTGCCTATCAGCCAAGGTTTCTATGGAGCTGGCCCAATTCCCGGATCAGCGTCATGGGCGGTGAACAGGCGGCAGGCGTTCTGGCCACCGTCAAGCGCGATGCGATTGAACGTAAGGGTGGGGAATGGTCCGCCGAAGACGAGGCCGCCTTCAAGCAGCCCACTATTGATATGTTCGAGCGCCAGTCTCACCCGCTTTATGCATCGGCCCGGCTCTGGGATGACGGTATCATCGACCCACGCAAAAGCCGCGATGTTCTGGCGCTGTCCTTGCGGGCTGCCTTGAACGCCCCGATTGAGGAGACACGTTTCGGCGTGTTCCGGATGTGACGATGGCCGAACTAGGTGGGTTTGTGGCCCGACAATCGGACAGCGCTTCCGCCAACGTAGTGCCTGACATTCACGTGAAGGCCAACGGATTTCAGTGCCTCGGCAACAGTGTCGCCGCGTCCAAAATTTCTGGTGTATTCGCCAATCATGGTGAAGTCTTGTGCGCCATTCAAAAACAGACGTTCGATCTGTGGCAGAACTCCATCCAGATAGAATCGGTACAGAGGGCGCAGCGACCAGTCCAACGGATCGGTTGCTTCGATCAGCGAAAACGGGGCGCCGGGTTTGAGGATGCGGTTCAGTTGCTGCGCGAAGATCAGGTGTTGTTCAGCATTGAATGTCTTGAGGCCAAAAGTGGAGATTGCAAAATCGGCGCTTTCGCTGGGGAGGTTGGTCTTAAGCATATTGGCACAGTGATGCGAAACGCGGTTTTCACGGACCTGATGCAGCCTGTCCATCGCTTGGCGGTGCATGCCGGGACTAATGTCAATTGCGGTAACGGTTGTGATCCTCGGAAAACGCGCAAACAAATGCGGCCAAGCTTCACCCGTACCAGCCATCAGGTCCACGCCCGAAGCAGACGTGTCATGAGGCAAAGACAAGCCTTTTATACATGCTTTGCGCCAGGCACGGACCAAGCCGAAGGATGCAATGGCGCTCCAGTTTCGATATGCGCCAGAACACCGGTCGAATACTCCGGCCACGAATTCGGGATCGTAAATGTCGTTTTTCATGTTGCGAAACCTGGAGCTGTGACAATTGAAATGCAAGGAATTGCGGATGTTCAATAAAATCCTAATCGCCAACCGCGGCGAAATCGCCTGCCGCGCGATTGACACGGCGCGCAGCATGGGCGTGGCCACCGTGGCGGTTTACTCAGATGCGGATCGCGCGGCGCGGCATGTCGCGATGGCCGACAGCGCAGTGCATATCGGCGGGAATGCCCCGGCAGAGAGTTATCTCAAAGGCGATGTCATTATTCAGGCCGCTTTGGACACCGGTGCGCAGGCGATCCATCCGGGCTATGGCTTTCTGTCCGAGAACCCGGATTTTGTCGAGGCGGTTGAGGAGGCGGGCCTGACCTTTATCGGCCCGTCAGCGAGTGCGATCCGGGCGATGGGTCTCAAGGATGCGGCCAAGGTGTTGATGGAACAGGCGGGCGTGCCGGTGGTGCCCGGCTATCACGGTAATAATCAGGATCCCGAGCACTTGTCGGGGGCCGCCGATGTGATCGGCTATCCCGTACTGATCAAGGCTGTCGCGGGCGGTGGTGGCAAGGGGATGCGCCTCGTCGAAACCCCGGGCGAGTTCACCGACGCGCTGGACAGTGCCATAGGCGAGGCCAAGACCGCCTTTGGCAATGATGCCGTGCTGATTGAGAAATACATCCAGAAACCCCGCCATATCGAGGTGCAGGTGTTTGGCGATGGTACTAAAGCGGTGCATTTGTTCGAGCGGGATTGTTCGCTACAGCGCCGCCACCAGAAGGTGATCGAAGAAGCCCCCGCGCCGGGTATGACGGATAACATGCGTGAAGCTATGGGGCAGGCCGCTGTGCGTGCTGCTGAGGCGATTAACTACAAAGGCGCGGGCACGGTGGAGTTCATCGTTGATGGGTCCGACGGGCTGCGCGCTGACGACTTCTGGTTCATGGAGATGAACACTCGATTGCAGGTGGAGCACCCCGTGACCGAAGCGATCACTGGCGTTGATCTGGTGGAATGGCAATTGCGGGTGGCGGCGGGCGAAACCCTGCCCAAGACGCAAGACCAGCTGACCATCACCGGCCACGCGTTCGAGGCCCGCCTTTACGCCGAGGATGTGCCAAAAGGATTCCTGCCTGCCACCGGACATCTGGATCATCTGGCTTTCCCTGAAAAGGCCCGTGCCGACACCGGTGTGCGCACAGGCGATGAGATCAGCCCATATTATGATCCGATGATCGCCAAACTGGTCACACACGGCCCGACCCGCGCAGTTGCCCTGCAACGCCTGTCAGCCGCCCTGGCCAAAACACAGGTGGCGGGGACCGTCACAAATCTGGCGTTTCTGGGGGCCTTGGCAGGTCATGACGGATTTGTGGCGGGAGAGGTGGATACCGGGCTGATCGCCCGCGATCTGGACAATCTTGTGGTCATGCCGCAGCCAGACACGCGCCAGATCGCACTGGCGGCGTTGGCAGCTTTGGACCTGCTTGGGCAGGGCGATGCGCAGACTGGCTTTACCCTTTGGGGGCCGCTGGACCGGCAGGTCATTTTGATGGCGGGCGAGGACGAGATTGAAGTGATCCTGCAAGCCCTCGCGCGGAATGCCTATGATCTGCGCATTGGCGACGAGGTGGTTCAGGCACGCCGGATCGGTGGGCGCTGGCAATTGAATGGTCAACCAGCCCCGGATGTGGTGCGTCATGCTGACAGGGTCACGGTCTTTGCCGGATATGGCATGGCCTTTGATGTGATTGATCCGCTTCAACGTGCCGGCTCGGTAGGGGCCGCCGCGGGCGTGGTCGAAGCGCCGATGCCGGGTCTGGTCAAGGCGGTGTTTGCCAAGCCCGGGCAGGCGGTGGCGCAAGGTGAGCGGCTGGCGATCCTTGAGGCGATGAAGATGGAACACACCCTGATCGCCGCGCGCGACGGCGTGGTGGCCGAGGTTTTGGTCGCGGCGGGTGATCAGGTCACGGCCGGATCGGCGCTGGTACGATTGGAAGACGAGGAGGACGTGGCCGCATGAGCGACGCGCTGACCCTCACAGGGTATGCATTCAGCGTCTATACCCGTGCGGCCCGTATGGTGATGGCGGCCAAGGGTGTGGCCCATGCCTATGTCGAAATTGATCCGTTCGATCCCTATCAGGCGGGCGCGTTGCACAGGTTACACCCGTTCGGGCGGGTGCCTGTACTCGATCACGATGGGTTCCGCCTGTGGGAAACGCAGGCCATTCTGGACTATGTCGATGCGGCCTTCGACGGCCCTTCCCTGACGCCGGAGGCACCTGATGCCGGCGCGCGGATGCGGCAGGTGATGGGGATTGTGGACAGCTATCTCTATTGGCCACTGGTCCGGCAAGCGTTTTCCAACGCCGTTTTTCTGCCGCTGGAGGGCGAGACGGGCGATCAGACCGAGCTTGATCACGGAATGGCTGCCGCGCCGGACATTCTGGACGCCTTGGAGAAGATCGCAAAAGAAGGTCTGGTGCTGGATCCCGCCACGCTCAGCCTTGCCGATTGCCACCTCTGGCCGATGCTGGATTACTTCGCGATGATCCCCGAGGGGGCAGGCATGATTGCCCACCGCCCCGCACTGGCCGGTTGGGCCAATGCGATGGCCGTGAACCTTGCGGCCGAAGTGACCAAACCGGATCTGAGTGTTTTGCACAAGGCAGGCCCAAGATGAGCAACGCCGTAGATATCTTTGAAGTCGGCCCGCGCGATGGCTTGCAAAACGAGGCGCGCGATATCCCGGTAGTCGAAAAGATCGCCCTTGTGGATTGTCTGAGCAGGGCCGGGTTTGCCCGCATCGAAGTGGCCAGTTTCGTCAGCCCCAAATGGGTTCCTCAGATGGCCAGCTCGGGTGCCGTTCTGGCTGGGATCGCCCGTGCGCCGGGGGTCCGCTATGCGGCACTTACTCCGAACCTGCGTGGCTTTGAGGATGCGCTGGGCGCAGGGGCCGACGAGGTGGCAATTTTCGGATCGGCCTCGGAAGGGTTTTCCAAGGCCAATATCAACGCCACGATTGCCGAAAGCCTTAAGCGCTTCATGCCCGTCATGGAAGCGGCCAAGGCGGCGGGCATCCCGGTGCGTGGATATGTTTCCTGCGTCACGGATTGCCCCTATGACGGGCCAGTTGAGCCTGCGCAGGTGGCCTGGGTTGCCGGGCAGCTGCAC
>Ga0316205_10003953_pt1 | contig 13455 bp, 12 predicted proteins | sample 3monthpyrite_MG_FD_204941 | JGI IMG/M metagenome (GOLD analysis project Ga0316205, IMG submission 204941) | Microbial mat bacterial communities from mineral coupon in-situ incubated in ocean water Damariscotta River, Maine, United States -... | ecosystem: Environmental > Aquatic > Marine >... | reverse complement strand
AGTACAAAAGAGAGCAATAGCAACATGATAAAGTATCGGCTGATTAAGAATTTAGACTTAATGTTATCAATAGTATGCAATTGCAATAACTTTGGTTTTGAGGATTTTAACCATTTTAAGACAATGCCTAACACGACTATTCCAAAGATAGCCGACAATAAAAAAGGCACAGAAAATCCGTCTAAATGAAACACGCCATACGAATAATTGTAGTGTAAATTTGTTTGACTTAAAAAACCACCAATTACAGGCCCAAAAATAACACCAGAGCTTGCTGCAACTCCAGACCAAGCCATTATTTTTGTTCTCCGTTTCTCTGAAGTGATGTCGCTTAAATAGGCATTACTAACAGGAATAACTGACGATGTAAAAATACCTCCAAAAATTCGAGCGGCATAAAGCATCGTCAAAGATGTGGCAAGTCCCGTTAACAACTGCATTATTACAAACCCGACAAGACCGATAATGATAATGGGCTTACGACCGTATTTGTCTGAAAGTTTGCCCCAAACCACTACAAATAGTAATTGAAAAAGAGGATAAATACTGGTAAGCAATCCAATATGGAAGTTGATTAAGTCCGTATCCAGATTGTCATTTAAAGCGAGTCTTTCTGTATAATAAGGTAAGACAGGAAGTAAAATCCCATAGCCCAACATAACTATAAATAAACTCAACAAGATTAAGAATATCTTGTTGAGTTTTTCTTTCCTGTTCATTAGTTTTTACCGATTTTACGTTTTAATAGTTGTGCATTAATGGCGACTATAATCGTACTTAAACTCATAAATACAGCTGCAATAGCAGGTCCCAATACAAAACCTGAAGCATAGAAAACACCTGCTGCCAGAGGAATGGCCACGATGTTATAACCCGTTGCCCATATTAAGTTCTGAATCATTTTACTATAAGTAGCCTTCCCGAATAAAATTAAATTGGCAATATCCTTTGGGTTGCTATTTACCAAAATAATATCAGCAGTTTCGGCTGCAATATCGGAACCAGAACCCACGGCTACGCCAACATTGGCCTGTGCTAATGCAGGTGCATCGTTTACACCATCTCCAGTCATGGCAACAAATTCTCCTTTACCCTGTAAGTCTTTTACAATTTCCACTTTTTGGTGTGGCAATACTTCGGCATAATATCCATCTAAACCTAATTTATCACTAACGGCCTTGGCAGTTTTTTCATTATCACCTGTTGCCATATATACTTTAATATTGTTCTTTTTAAAGGTTTTTATAGCATCAGCCGATTCAGGTCTGATCTCATCAGAAAGTGCAATATAACCTGCTAATTCCCCATCTATCAACACAAATACTACAGTTTCGGCAGCATCACTATAAGCATCATCAGGAATGGCGATATTTTCGTCACGCAGATAGCCTGGGCTTACTACTTTTACTTGTTTGCCTTCTACATTGGCCTCGACACCTTTTCCAGTAATGGAATTAAATTTTTCTGGCTTTGGAATAGTCACATTATCTGCTTTTACCTTTTTAATGATACCAACGGCAATAGGATGTTCAGAGCTTTGTTCTAAGGCACTCGCAAAACGCAGGATTTCATCCACAGAATAAGTTTCCAAAACAGATTCTATTCGTGTCACCCCAAAATCTCCTTTGGTCAAGGTGCCAGTTTTATCGAATAACAAGGCTGATATTTTACGTGATTCCTCAAAAGCTGTTCTGTTACGGATTAACAATCCATTTTGGGCAGATACTGCGGTAGAAATCGCAACTACTAACGGAATAGCGAGACCTAATGCGTGTGGGCAAGCAATAACCATAACGGTTACCATTCTTTCCAAAGCATAGACAAATGGAAACCCTAAAATTAACCAAACTGCAAGTGTCCCAAATCCAATGGCTAAAGCAATATACGTTAGCCATTTTGCTGCTCTATCGGATAGGTTTTGCATCTTGGACTTGGTGCGCTGTGCTTCGTCAACCATCTTGATAACTTTGCTTAGATAGCTGTCTTTTCCGGTATGTTCTACCTTGACTTTTAAGGTGCTATTTCCGTTTATCGCGCCACCAATAACCTTATCATCCAGTTCTTTTTTAACAGGTTTGGATTCTCCGGTAAGCATAGATTCATTAAGGTAGCTAGAACCTTCTGTAATCACGCCATCTGCTGGAATTTTTTCACCTGGTTTAATCAGGATGATATCATCTTTTATAAGATTGTCCAATTTCACATCTTGAATGGTATCTCCAACAACTTTATGTGCTTCGGAAGGTAACATGCTTACCAATAATTGCAAGGCTTTTGAAGCTCCCAAAACACTTTTCATTTCGATCCAGTGTCCCAAAAGCATAATAACGATAAGTGTACTTAATTCCCAAAAGAAATCTTCACCCTTGAGTCCAAAAACAGTTGCGGTACTATAAAAATATGCAACACTAATTGCCATGGATATTAACGTCATCATACCAGCACCTTTGGTTTTCATTTCGCCATAAAAACCTTTTAAAAACGGCCAAGCACCCCAAAAATATACAAATGAGGAGAGCGCAAATAGGATATATGGATTACCAGGAAGTAGGAAATCATAACCAAAGAATCGTTGAATCATTGGTGAGAAGAACAGAATTGGGATGGTAATTATCAATGATACCCAAAACCGTTTTCTAAAATCCTTGACCATCATTTTGTGGTGGTCGTGGCCTGCCATGCCCATTGGCGCATTACCGTCATGACCGGAATGATCCATCTTAGAATGGTCCATTTTTGAGTGATCTTCTTTGTCTTGATTCATTTTGGAATGATCCATTCCTTTGTGTTTTTGATGTTCGTGATTTTCCATTATTGTATTGTTTTAGTGTTATCTTAAATTTGATTTATAGACTTTTATATGTCATTGTAAAATAGCTACCATCTTCTTCTGTAAATTTTTGATAGGATAGTAAACTTTTATCATTAAGTGTTTCGATTACGTCATATTCAAATTGCTTAATTCTTATCCCAAGTGCATATGCTTTAGCATTAAGTTTAGAACGTATAGTTTTTGTGGAATTTTTAGTTGATAAATTCCTGTCATAAATTTTAATTTTACTTTTTGATCCAAAAAAATTCAACAATCCTGAATCGAAATTTATTTCTAATTCTAAATCATCAAGAGCATTTAAATCATAAAGCTCCTTGAAATTTTTTGAGGTAGTGCTTATTTCAGTAGCCATTTTTTTTGGGTTGTAAAATGGAAATACCATGACTATTGTACTAGATTCTTCGGGCTTACAACGATAAGAGGTTGTATATTTATCGGTAGCTATACCACTTTTATCAAACAGTTCTGTTTCAACTTCAATTTCATAATATTTTTCAGAAATTTTTACTTTCCCAATTTTAAAAGTTTGTGTATTGAGTAAGTTTCCATTTTCATCAAAATTTTCTCTGGTTACCAATCTTTCTGAAAGTTGACTAATAAGCATTTCGTTTTGCGCTTTTATACTTGTACAGCCTAAAATTAAATAGAACAATAATAGCCGTAACATTATATCTTTAATATCTGTTTTATGATTTTTTTTATTGATGTCATTAAATGTTTTCTTCATTATTTAAAGCTATTGGCTCTATGAGTTAAATTTAAATACTTTGTCATTAACCTCATTATCATTACTATGATATGTTATTTAAAATAAATTCTACACGTTCATTTGGTGGCAAAACAGGCACTGTAACAATTGGAAATCCTAAAGACGTATAAACATCTATTATTAATTGATGTATTTTTATTTGATCTGCTTCATCTTCAGTTCTTGCATAATCTTTGGTAAATGGTAATCGATCTAAAATGAAGATTTTTTTATATGAGGTTTTTTTAATAGCGTTCAATAATTTTTCATCATAGTCAAGCATTAGAAATTGATAGTATGCCATAGCATCTGGAATCGCTCTATCCAAAAAAACTAAATTTTCAGGTTTTATCTCAGTTTCTTGATCTATTTGCATATCCAAAACACCTAACTGGAATTTTCTTTTATTGTTTCTCATATCTTCAACTGTTTCTCCTTCTGTACGCATAGTATCTATATAGTGTCTTGCATGTTCAATGGTTGTTTTGTAGCCTCTTTTTTCTAGCATGTTTATTACAGTGGTTTTTCCGGTGCTTGGACCACCTGTTATTACATGCCAGTTGGTGTTTGCTTTTTTCGTGTGCATTTTTTATTGGGTTAAAAAGTTATACATTTTTAATACTATACAGCTGCGGGATTTCAGCATCCCAACCATAGGTTTCCTTGATTCCTTTTTGCAGGGCTTCTGCACTTTCTTTCTCGCCGTGGACAATGAAAATTCGCTCTGGCTTATTTTTAATCTTGCTCATCCAATTTATAAGCTCTTTGTGGTCTGCATGTGCCGAGAGGCCTTCAATTTCTGCAACCTCCATATTGAAAGGCACCCATTTTCCATACACCCTTAATTCTTTTTCGCCTTCTAACAGCTTTCTTCCACGGGTTCCTTCTGCTTGATAACCTACAAAGAGCAGAGTGTTAATAGGGTTTTGTGCTTGTGTTTCGAGATAGTTTAGTATGCGTCCTCCTGTGAGCATCCCGCTTCCAGCAATTACGATTTTTGGTTTATTATCAGTTCGTAATTCCATAGTTTCTCGATAACTGCGCACTACAGTAAAATAAGAACACATCTCATCACATTCGTGTTCCTCAAGTTTGTGCCAATCCCGTGTACGATGAAACAATTCTAAAACATTAGCTCCCATTGGGCTATCCATAATCATTTGGACTTTCGGAATTTTATTTTCCTTTAATAATCTCCAGAAAATAAGCATCATTAATTGGGCGCGTTCTACCGAAAAACTTGGGACAAATAAGCTGCCACCTCTATTTATGGTATCGTTAACCAATTTTTCAATCAACGGAATAGCGTCTATCTCATCAGGATGAAACCTACCACCATAAGTGGATTCAATAAATAAGACATCTACTTTTTTAGGTTTTTGTGGAGAATAGAGTAATAAATCATTGGTTCTCCCAATATCTCCTGAAAAGACAAAGCGTTTTCCGTGTACATCCAACTCAATGAACGTAGCTCCCAAAATATGACCGTTATACTGAAAACGAGCTTTGATACCGTCAAACAAAGGAATCCATTGTGATTGTGGAATGCCCTTAAAATGTGGAATGGTTTTTTCTACATCTTTTAAATCATAAAGAGATTCTGCTGGACTGTGTTTGGAATAGCCTTCTTTGTTAGCACGTTCGGCTTCTTGTTCCTGAATTTTTGCGCTATCGTTCAAAATGATTTTTGCGATATCCAAAGTAGGATTGGTGCCATAGATTGGTCCATTAAACCCTTGTTTCACCAATCTTGGCAGATAACCTGTATGATCCATGTGACCATGCGTAAGAAGTACTATATCAATTTCTGAAACTTTTACGGGCGGATATTCCCAGTTTTTAAGCCGTAGTTCTTTTAGACCTTGAAAAAGCCCACAATCTATGAGTATTTTTTTATCTCCTGTATCTACTAAATATTTTGAGCCTGTCACTGTTCCTGCTGCTCCTAGAAAATGAATGTTTATTTTATTGTTTTTCATTTTTAATATTTTAATTATTTCTGCATAATTCTCGTGAATCTTCAAGAATGTTTTTATGTCTTGATTTTTGCACTCCTATTTGTTCCAACAATGCTGGTTTTTCGTGAAGCTCTTTACAAAGCACAATACCTTTTTCAAGTAATTTTGATTTCTCTGCTTTGGTAAGTGTAGTAAGCGAGGTTAAAGGGTGTAATCCCGATTTGTCTATTCTGTCCTTTAGACTGTTTTGCTTTGGGTAATCCCAACTTACAAGCATCAAACCAACACAGGTTCCATACTGTATAGCATCGCTAGTAAAACGCGTATTGGTATAAATACCTCCTTGATGAAGTTTTGTCTCGTGACCTTTTTGACGTTCCCACTGTTTTTCTACATCCAAAAATCTTGAATAGATATAAAGTGGGATTTTAACATTACAAAACCTTCCGTTGTCACTGTGATATTTGCACTCAATCATATAATGTTTATTGTCTTTCTCTGCAATAACGTCTACTTCGTGTTGTACACAATTTCCTTGGACAATTACACCAACTTTAGTGTCAAAACCTTCCTGTTTTAAAATTTTACCTACAAATTTTTCAAAAGGGAAACCAGTAGGACCTAGTTCCATAATGGCTTTTTTAAGTTTATATTTTGAAGCGCTTACCCTAGATTTTCCCTTAAGCATCTTAAAGGCCATTTTATATATTTTTTTAGTAGTCATTCCATCATAAACAACGCTTTCAATATCTTTTACTATCTGGTCGATTATTGTTTTATCAGCTCCCGATTTTTCCAATGAATTTATCAACTTTTCTATTTGAAAAAGAGCCCTTTCTCCGCTTGCTTTTATGATATTTATCTTATTCATTGATATGTATTTTTTTAATGTTACTTAATGCAAAGACGATCAGGAAAAAGCTCAGGAATATTTCTAGCATTACAATAAACCTTGCAATATCTGATACTGGAGTTATGTCTCCATATCCAACCGTTGAAAAGGTTATTACACTGAAGTAAAAGAAATGGTATAGATTATATATGTACGAATTTGAATAATCTGCTATACCTTCAAATGCTGTATGACTGAGCTGGAAAAGACAGGTGTAATCTGTTGCAAAAGAGAAAATACTGATGATGATTATTAACCCAAAAACCCACAGTAATCGCTCAAAAGAATGACAAATCTTTATTAACTTAGAAAGTTGTTTCATTGTCGTTAAAGTAATAATCATAGTTTTTCCAAATGCAGCCGTTGCAATAATGATGTGAAAAGGAAAAGAACTATAATCAATCATTGGCATCAGAATAACATATAGTAAGGCTATTCCTAGAATTGTTAGTACAGGAAAGGCTGTTCTACGAAATAGCAGTTTGAAAAAAGATTTTTCTCGAATATGATTTAAGTTATCTGACATATAAATATGTTTTTTTATATATGTATTGTCATTACGGGTAAGGTAGAATGATTAGTTACACCTTCAGCAATGCTTTTGGAAAACAAGCTTAAAAACCCGGTGCTCCCATGAGTACTCAAAGTAATTAAGTCTGCCCGTTGCTGCTTTAAGAATGTATTTATACCAGTCTCAACAGTAGGCTCGTTAAAGACGCTCATCGAATAGTTTTTTAAATTAGGAAAATCTTTTAAAAATTGTTTAATAGGTTCTAGACCAAGTTCGATATCATTGAAATCTGTTTGTGTATTTATTCTTAATAAATGAACGTGGGCATCACATTTCTCTACAATTGATAAAATTTCTTTAAATGGACCACTTACATCTTCTTTAAAATCTGAAAGAAATACAATGTCTTTGAAAGGAAAGGAGACTTCATCCTCTTTAACTACAATAACAGGAACATTAGCTTTTCTAACGATTTTTTCAACATTACTACCAGTAATTTCTCTAATACCACCTTTAGTGCCACTACTTCCTGTGATAATGAAATCGTGATGAAAATGACCTGAATGCTCTAAAATTTCTGTTTGCCTTGCATCATATTGAAGAAAGGTACGACATTTAAGACCCTGATTTTCTGCATTTTTCTCTAACGCTCTTAAAGCTGCTTTTGCAATGCCTATTTGTTTCAATGTTTCTGGATATCTCTTTTCTTTAAGTTTATTCAGTTTTACCCAATCTACAGGTGTTTTCATTAAATGTAAAAAGTGTATTTCAGCATTATATAGCTTGGCCATTTCTATACCAAGTTGTGCTGCTTTGGTGCAGTTTTTTGAAAAGTCAGTTGGTACTAATATATTTTTCATTTTTTTTTCATTTTTAATTCTATAATTGTATTAAAATATAGGCTATACCTACGGTGACAACACTTCCAAAAATTAGCATTACTAGTTTTCCAGTTTTTTTTGAACCTTTGAAATATGTGATAGCCAGTTTCACAATCATATTGCTTATGGTTGCAGTTATTATAACATTGGTTGAGAGTGCGAGTTTTTCTTCCAAAGAGCCAAATTTTGCCATGCTTATAGTTATCGCGTCTGTATCTGCCAATCCTGCAATAAGTGCTGAATAGTATAAACCGCTTTCGCCGAAAAATTCATTTCCGTAAAAAACGGCAAATAAAATCACTATATAAATGCCGCCAAACCCAAGAGCATTCCACATGTTAAGCGGATTACCAAGTTTGATATCTGTCTTTGGAACATCGGCGTCTTTTTTAATAAATATGAGCGCACTAATTAAACAGATAAGTGTAAGGATTGTAAAGGGAATGGCTAAATATGAAAGTATGGCACTATTGAAAATATAGGCCAATATCGCTAGTCTTGGAAACATTATGGCTGAAGCTATAATTATTCCCGCAGCATATTCCTTTGAAAGTTCTGGTGATTCCTTGCTCCTTGAAGCGTAAATCCAAGCTACTGCGGTACTGGAAATTAATCCACCTAAAATTGCTGTAAGTAGTATACCTCGTTTAGAGCCTACATATTTTACAAGAAAGTAGCCAATAAAATTCAAAAAGGACACTATAACCACTATAGATCCTATTTCAAACGGATTAAGCAGGCTTTCTGGACCGTAGTCTTGATTTGGTAAGAAAGGCAAAATGAGAAGTGCAATAATTGAAAACTTAATAAAGGCAAAAAGCTCTTCTGAAGTAATATTCTTTATAAACGTATTAAAGGTCGTTTTTAGGGACAATAAAGTAACTACAACTACTGCCGTGGCAACGGCTTCCTTATGCAAATTATTGGCGACCATTACACCCAAAATCAAAGTAACGAATAACGCCATATTGGTTGTAATACCAGTCATCAAATGTTTTTGGGCTATGGAAATATGACTCAAGGACAGAAACAAAAGGAAAGCTGCCGAAATAATAATGACGAACCAAGGTGTATATGTTATGGAAAGATTCCCTAAAATAAAACCAATAATGGCTACAATTGGAAAAGTCCGTATGCCTGCAAAACCTTGATCTTCTTTCAGTTTGTCATATTCACGTTCTAATCCGAGAATAAGACCAATACCCAGACTAATAAGTAATCCGAGAATAAATGGGTTAATATTTTTTAAGATTTCAGTCATTTGAATAATTTTTAATTGCTATCATATTTTATAAACTATTTAACAATCAGGGTCAACTTCAAGTGAGTCGTGTTTTCCATGTTTACACCATAAACATGAACAGTTTTTGTGCATGCATTGTTTGTCCTTTAGTCTTGGACTAAACCAGAGCTTTGCTAAAGGAAATAATATGTGTTTTCCAATACCATTTGAATTATATTTTTTAGTTAAAATTGAAACGAGATCTTTTTTTGTCGAAATCATTTTCAGTACTTTTTCATAGCCTTTATTACCTAATCTTGTAAACATCCATCGGTTAATAAGGGACACTTCCATTTTTGGGATAATATGTTTTTTACAAAGGTCTTGATATGACTTGTTTTCTATAATACTTCGAGCTGCCAAATAACCAGAATGCATGGCATAACGCATACCAAAGCCCCAAAGCGCATCTTGAAATCCTGCGTTTTCACCCACATAATAAATGCGATTGTCTTTTGTTAGATTTTTATTGAAGAAAAAATTAACATAACCTCCAAAAGGTTTCGGATTTATGATATCAATATCAACAGTTTCAACAAGTCTTTTGTAGGCACGGTCGTAATATTCTTGGGCATTAGGAAAAAATTTAAACAAACAGGTTGCAAATGTGGCTCTACCTTCATTAACCAAAAGGTAAGCATAAGCCTGAGGCGCAATATTATCATCTAAATAACCTGGATAGTAGTTTTTGTGAGTGGTTTCAAAAACAATGCCTTTAGCTATGGCGTCTGCTGCTTTGGGTCCTGTACCAATAATTACTTTACCTTCTGGAACTTTTGATATACGAGAATTCCATTTAATTTCTACGCCAGCTTTTAGAGCTTGCCTTTTTAATCCTTGATCCAATGACTCTTCATTGGTTCCGCGTTCTACTAAATAAAATAGTGGACGAGATGTTTCTATGTTATATTTTTTTGATAAAGGATTAAAATAATCACCATTACTATAAGGTGCGAACTTAAAGTTTATGGATATATCTATGGATTCTAAAAAATCATGAGCATCTTCATAGGTTGACCAATTATCTATACCTTGGAAGTCGCCATTAAAACGTGTACCAACATCATTTTTCATTTCATGAACCGTTACCCTATAATTGTTTTTGGCAAGTTGTATTGCTGCTACTAAACTGGCTGGTCCAGCACCTATAATATTTACAGTTTTAGAATTCATTTGCCATTACTTCGTTTTCTTGGTTGGAGGTAATATTTGTATGCGAAAATTGGTTTATAACGTTCCAGACGAGTTTTGGCTCCTTCAAAAATAATTGGTGATCGCCACCAGCTACTGTTATAAATTTAGCATTAGAAAATGTTTCAGCATATTTTTTGGCGCTTTCAAAAGGCGCAGAAGTATCTTCCGTGCCATGAATAAACACAATCTTTTTGTCTTTAATCGCTTTTGAAAAGGAGTATAGGTCGGGTTTAATCACAATTTCATTTAGGGAGTTAGCATAACTTTGCCATGTATGTTTTTTTGCGTCTTCATACACTACGTCTGTTAAATTATCGGGCTTAAAAAAATTAGTCATAAAAATAGGATGCAGCATACAAATAAGTGTACCGTATTTTCCTGAAACTAATCGATCAAAAGTGCCATGGCCAGACATGATTTCTTTAAACTCATTTTTGTCCTTATAAACCGGAAGTCCTGTAATAATTGCACCTTCAAACCAATTGCTATGTTCTGCAAGAAGTGCCAAAGAGATAATAGAACCCATCGAGTGCCCAACTATTACAGTATTACCATTATTAAAGTTTTCTTTGGTAATTATCTTTTCCAAGGCGTTTAGTTGTGTGTTAAGACTATAATCGCTATTAGGTTTTGGGGAATCACCAAATCCCAGTAAATCCACTAATAATAGTTGATGCGTTTTACTAACGGTTTCCAGTTCTCTTTTCCAATAATTTTTAGACCCTGTTAAACCATGTATAAACACCAATTTTTTGTCGCCAGAACCAATAATTTCATAATTTAATGGCATGGTTTCTGGATTGTATTTTGGTGCATTAATGACTTTAAAATATTCATAGCCTCCAATAACTCCAATAGGAATAAAAAGTAATAAAAAAATAATTAATAAAGTCATTTTACTGATTTTTAGAATTGTACTTTTTTTTGGTTTTATGCTATGCATTAAGTCAAGGACTTTGTTTTTTTATTGTAAGCTAGGCAATTGTAATTTTGTTATTTAAATAAACACTCTGGACGGATTGTAATACTTTAACTCCTTCACCAAAAGGCTTTTGAAAGGCTTTTCTTCCCATTATTAAGCCAGAACCTCCAGCTCTTTTATTGATAACAGCTGTTGTTATAGCCTCAACCAAATCTGACTTTCCTTTAGAGCCTCCACCAGAATTAATCAATCCTATTTTCCCCATATAGCAATTGGCTACCTGTAATCTACAGAGGTCAATAGGATGGTCTGTAGTAAGCGTTTTGTACATGTCATCATCATATTTCCCAAAACCGATATTTTTAAAACCGAAATTATTAACTGGTAATTTCTGCTTTATGATATCTGCTTGAATGGTCACGCCTAAATGATTTGCTTGTCCAGTAACATCAGCAGCTGCATGATAATCTTCTTTTTCTGTTTTGAATGCCTCATTCCTTGTGTAGCACCATAAAATGGTAACCATTCCTAAATTGTGGGCTTCTTCAAATGCATCGGCAATTTCCTTGAGCTGCCTGTTGCTTTCTTCAGAACCAAAATAAATGGTAGCGCCTATTGCAACTGCACCCATATCCCAGGCTGCCTTCACCTTGCCAAATAAAGTTTGGTCATATTTATTAGGGTAAGTAAGCAGTTCATTGTGATTAATTTTTACAATAAACGGGATCTTATGAGCATATTTTCGAGCATTTAGTCCTAAAACACCAAAGGTTGAAGCCACCCCATTGCAACCAGCTTCCATTGCCAGTTTTATAATATTCTCTGGATCAAAATAGTCTGGATTTTTATAAAACGAAAAGGCAGCACTATGCTCAATACCTTGGTCAACGGGCAAAATACTCAAGTAGCCTGTATTGCCTAAATTTCCGTGATTGTACAGTTGCGCAAGGCTTCGCAGTACCTGTGGATTTCTATTGCTTTGGGTGAATACCCTGTCAAGACTACTCTTGCTCGGGGTTTGCAATTCATCCTTTGTTATTTTTTCACAAACGTGATTCAAATAGAAGGATGCTTTTTCTCCTAGAATTTCTGTTATTTTTTCGTCTGTTTTCATCTTAATAGCGTTTAATTGATTCCTAAACTTGTATTGGTTTTTGAAATGGATTTTATTGCATCTGTTTCAATTCCAGTTAGTGCTCTAATGGCATCAATAGTTTCAGGTATTACGATAGCTTGGTTATCCACAACATAGGCATAGAACAATTCATCGCCCACTACCTTTAGCATATCTTCCCAAAGGGCAACTTCATACATATCGCCCCAAGGTCTTCCCATATCCATAAACATTTCCTTAATGGTATTATTGGAAACTAAACCTTGGTCATAGCGGATTAGTTTAATGCGACTTGATGTTTTAAAGGCGCTTAGTACTTCTTCTTTTGTGGTCTCCTTTTTCAATTTTACATTCCAGTAGTGCATGTGGCTTAAAGTCTCAGGTACTTTTACCGCAGAAGTAATCACATCTAATTCTGGGTCGACACTTTTAGCGTCAGGACCTTGATGGCTTGGGATGTCTTTTTCTGGCACCATAGTATTCATAATACCTCCTAAATGACTTTCCCACGGATCGGTAGCTCTTCTTAAAAGAGTTCCTCTGGCATATTCAAGCAAGTCAGCTCTTTTTAAAGCAGTCAAGGTTCGCAAAATAGAAGTGGTATTACAGGAAACTACTCTTGTTGCATCTAAATTTAATGCCGATTCATAATTGTTCTCGGCACTAAAAGAATGGCCTGTAGTTTCATGTTTTTCACCACCCTGAATTATAAACTTTATACCTTGTTTCTTGTAAATTTGTACATTTTTTGCCGCTATGTTTTTTGGAGTACAATCGACCACGAGATCTACTTTATCCAATAGATTCTGCAAGTTGCCCTTTACTGAAATGCCAGAAATTTTCATTTCTTTTTCGGCTTCGGTGGTTGCCGCATAGATATTATACTCTTTTCTAACGGCATTTTGAATTCGCCAATCACTAATAACATCGCAAACCCCAATTAGTTTCATATCATCTTGTAGATTGATGGCATCTGCTACTCTTTTTCCAATGACTCCGTATCCTATAACTGCTATATTTTTCATTTATATTATTTTTTAATTAATTATGTTTTATTTACTCATAGTTTCCATTCCCATATCCATATTACCTTTATCGTCTGTATGCGACTTCATAAAAA
>Ga0316205_10003952_pt1 | contig 13455 bp, 9 predicted proteins | sample 3monthpyrite_MG_FD_204941 | JGI IMG/M metagenome (GOLD analysis project Ga0316205, IMG submission 204941) | Microbial mat bacterial communities from mineral coupon in-situ incubated in ocean water Damariscotta River, Maine, United States -... | ecosystem: Environmental > Aquatic > Marine >... | reverse complement strand
TTTCATCAATTTCATTACCCGACATTAAAATCAGTGCACGCTGTATGACATTATCCAGTTCACGTACATTACCCGGCCAGTGATACCCCAGTAATTTATTTTTTGCAGCTTCCGTCAAGACTGGACGTGGTTGACGATTTTCTGCCCATCGCATAATCATTCTTTGAGCGATCGGGACAATATCTTTTTTTCTCACGCACAATGGAGATAGATGTAATGGAAAAACATTCAATCGATAAAACAAGTCTTCCCTGAAACGCTTCGACGTCACTTCTTCTCGCAAATTTCTATTTGAGGTTGCCAACACGCGAACATTAAGTGGTATCGTTTTTTTGCCTCCCAGGCGTTCAACTTCCCTCTCTTGTAAAACCCGCAATAATTTTGCTTGCAGTGGCAAGCTCATTTCAGAAATTTCATCCAGCAACAAAGTGCCTCCATTCGCCTGTTCAAACTTGCCTGGATTGGCAGAATAAGCACCGGTAAAAGCGCCCTTTTCATAACCAAAAATCATTGCTTCAAGCATGTTTTCAGGAATCGCTGCACAATTAATAGCAATAAATGGCCCGTCTTTACAATGTGAGTTTTCATGAATAAAATTTGCAAATACTTCTTTACCGCAACCACTCTCACCGGTAATCATAACGGTGGCGTCGCTATCGGCAACCCGTTTTGCCAGATCAACGAGCCGGCGTGTTTGTGGGTCTTCTGCAACTAACGAATTATACTGATGATCATTATCAATAATAAAACGCTTAACCAGGTTAACTAACGCGTCTGAATCAAACGGTTTAACAAGATAATCCGATGCCCCTTCACGTATTGCCTGCACAGCTTTTTGTATCGTTCCATATGCTGTCATAAGCACAACGGGTAAATCAGGGTGCGTGCTTTTTAATTTTTTCAATAGACTGAAACCATCCATGGGTTTCATTTGCACGTCACTGACCACAACACTGATTTCTTCCTGATTAATTAATGACAATGCAGTCTTGCCATCATTTGCCGCTAATACAGGATAACCTGCCAGCTGCAAGGTATCGCACAATGCCTCTCTCAGCGATAGATCGTCTTCTACTACTAATACAGTACCTAAAGACATAATTTACAAACCTCTCTCAAATTCGCGCGACTTTGCATGCGAATAATCACTATAATCGAATGTATTGATGCCACTAGGTAATAGTCGGTGCGCATCTGCGAGGGGTAAACTGATTTCAAACCCTGCCCCGGTTTCCATGTTCTCCAATAATTTTATTTCACCCTTATGTGCCAGGATCGTGGCATGCACTACTGCAAGACCGAGGCCGGTACCATCTGATTTGGTTGTAAAAAAGGGAGAAAAAATATTTTGTCTAATGTCCGCACTAATGCCCGCTCCATTGTCCTTGAAAATCAGCGTGACAACCTCGTCATCCAGACTGGATATTGTTATTGATATTTTCAATGGTTGTGCTTCTGCCTGAATTGCATTATTGGCCAGGTTTAACAAGGCACCCAGTAAAGCAGCCTGATCACCTTGCACCTCAATTAATTGATTTATTTTTGGCAAATGTAATTGGCCGTCAATCTGCTCAAGCTGAGGGACAATGACCTGTGAGAATTCTTCCAGTAATTGTTTCAGGTTAATTGTTTCAGGAACAAACTCTCCACCACGTGTAAAGCGCAACATATCGTTAACCATTTGCTCCAGTTGTTTCAAACGATCAACAACCTTGGCATTCATACGTTGTTGTTCCACCGGTTTTATATTCGTTTTTTGACAGTTAGTTGCGTATAACAAGGCAGTTGTTAACGGTGTTCGTATCTGATGAGCAAGACTGGCAGCCATTTCACCCATACCGGCCAACCTGTCTTGACGATTAAGCCTGGCTTTTAATTCATGTTGATCACTGATATCCATAATCAGGATAACCTGGCCCGGCTCTGATCCGAGCGTTTGCATTGAAATAGTGACATGCTTGCCGCTTATCAGTTGTACTTCACCTGCTTCAGTTGAATCACTCAAAAAATGTTTGCGTTTAATGTCAGACCAGGACTGGCCAGTTAACTGCTCTTCGAGCAAGGTCTCTGCCATGGGGTTTTTCTGTTTAATAATACCCTTGCCATTTACCAGCAAAACGCCACCGGGTAATAATTCCAGCAAACGTTCCAGGCGATCAGCCAGACGCTCTTTTTCAGCTAGTTGTTGTAGTCGTTCGCTGCGTGCAGCGGCAAGTTCTGTATTGAGCACACTGACCTGGTCTTCGAGATCTCGGTAGGACGACTCCAGCTGCACTGACATTCTATTAAAAGTATCAAATGCCTGTTCGAGGTACTGTGCTTGGTTTGTGTTGTGTTGCGACATTGCCGCTCCTTGCCAGGTTATTAACCGTTACGAACAAGGGAGCAAGAACTATGCCTAAATATGATTTCTTATGATTACAATGAGTTAGAAAGACTACTTAATTGAAGGGTCAATATTACGTCGCATCAACATTACGATTGAGGCCATATTTGCGTAATTTCTCCACTAACGTGGTTCGTCGCATATTGAGTAATTTCGCAGCATGTGCCACCACACCATCAGCTTCTGACAAGGCCTGACGGATGAGACTGACTTCCATATTATTTAAATGCTCTTTCAGATCTATGCCATCTCTCGGCAATCGAGCCTCATTAGCCTCTGGTAAATTGTCGGGCATTTCAGGTATGTTAGGAACCGTATCGGCGTATACCGCAGGGGTTGCAACACCATTTTCAGGACGGAATTTCTCCGGTAAATCCTGCACATCAGCCAGTCCAAATGGAAACAGAATAGCCAGCCTTTCAATCAGGTTTGCCAGTTCTCTGACATTACCAGCCCATTTGAATTGACATAATGCCATGACAGCTGCAGGTGTCAGGCGAACTGAGCCGCGCTTTTCATGTTCAATTCTGGAAATCAGTTCATTGATCAATAAAGGAATATCTTCTATACGATCGCGCAATGGCGGCATTTCTATTGGAAAGACATTCAAGCGGTAATAGAGGTCTTCGCGAAATTTGTTTTCCTTGATTAAATCCTCAAGGTTACGATGTGTTGCCGCAACGACTCTGACATTAATATTAATACTTTTATTACTACCAACGCGCTCTATGACACGCTCTTGTAATACACGTAATAATTTAACCTGCATTTGCAACGGCATATCACCTATTTCATCAAGAAACAGTGTACCGCCTTCAGCCAGTTCGAAACGCCCTTGGCGCGCACTGATAGCGCCGGTAAAGGCACCTTTTTCATGGCCAAATAATTCACTTTCCAACAAATCAGGTGGTATAGCACCACAATTAATTGGCACAAATGGCTTGTCACGACGTTTAGAATAATAGTGGATATTACGCGCAATCACTTCCTTGCCGGTACCTGATTCGCCCAAAACCAGTACCGTTGCCTCAGACTCAGCAACCTGCTCGACCAGGTGTCTGATAGCCATAATTTTTCGGCTGCTACCCACCAGGCTACGAAACAACTCCACAGGGCGCTGCGTTCCCGCCTGTTCTCTACTCTCGCGGTATACCTGCGCGTTATGTAATACTGTATTTAAATTAGCGTGTTTGAACGGGTATTTAATATTCCCGATAATACCAAAACTTTCATTCCCATCGTGCGTCTCTGACTCATTCCCGGACACTTGAAATTTAGGGGAGTTAGGGTCTATTTTATTGATTTCTTTTACAATTTTAGTTTTATTTTCGGTGTTAGACAGCTCACCCAAGACGACCGCATAATAAGGTTTTTGCGCTTTTACCTGATCGATACTAAAACCGTCTTCAGGTATCAGCACCGTTTCGTAATCAATGAAAGACAAGACATCTTTCAACTGTTCTGCTTTTTCTGCGTTTAAACCTACAACTAAAATTTTATTATTTTGCATTTCATTTTCCGCATCGGCCTGAAGCCATATAATGGATAACCTCTTGTCTTTACATATGAATCCCTTCCGTGGCCCATTCGTTAAGTAAAACACTACTTTCACAATATGTCAAAATTTTGTCGGTTAAAAACCTTAATTTAGTAGATTATCTAAATATATAATTTTTAAACTAATTCAGGTATTGATACGAGGAAATGAGAAAAATTATCCAATCAGGTAAATGCCACTTAAACAGATGATAACAGTTTCGATTTCATGACATAGACTACCGCCTTTGTTCAGAGGTTTTGACGTCGGTGATTGATGTATTGTTAGTGTGGATTCAGCGCGAAAATACGCTAGAAATAACAGGAAGATGACTGTCTACTACATGTTTACCGCGTAGGCCTGCTGGGCTTTGCTACCCTTGTGCAATTTTTTCATATCAGACGATAAACCGTTCATCGCCTGCTTGCTGTGTTCTATTAATACTTTATCTAAATCAAGCATTTCACGAATACCATTGGCAACATACTCAGCATCTGTCTTGGGTACCGGTGTTGCAAAAAAATCGTTCATTAACTGCTGGCGTTGCGCCTGCATGTCAATGATATGCTCCCATTCGCCCTTGTCCGCATCGTCTAACATCTTGCGGGACAATACCAGGATATCATCGAAACGTTTATTTCGTTCCATAGACACAACCTGTGTAGATAATGATCCCAACATAATCTTTTCTCTGGTATTAGTTACTTGGCCGGGTGTTTAACAGCACCTGGCACTTTAAAGTCTTCAGGGATATTATCCCATCCATCCTTAATGGTCAGCATCAGTTTTGATACCTCATCAAGCTGGTCAATACTGTTATCCAGGTTAGCCTGCAATAACGTGCGCTGCATGTAGTCATACAATGCATCCAGGTTTTCTGCAATCTCACCACCTGCCGACTTGTCCAGACTGGTTTTAAGACCATCGATAATCGCAATAGCCCATGATATGTGCTCACCCTTGCCAGCAATATTTCCTTGTTGAATAAACCCTTTGGCAATAGCCAGCTTATCCAGTGCGCCTTCCATTAGCATCTGAATCAGCCTGTGTGGGCTGGCAGAATCTACGCCTGCCTGTGCTCCGGCTTTCTTGTATTCAGCGAGCGCATTGTTTTTTACTATCATATTCATAATTTTACCTTATTGGATGAACATTTGTTTTTACTGCGTACCCGTTTTATCGGCATGATTAACTAAACATTAACCATTAAATTACTATCTATTTCTTGTTGAAGAAGCACCAATTACCGGAATCGACTCTAATTGCTGGGTCAAAAATGTCCCGGTATTCTGCAACTGACCGACGAGTACATCTAAAGCCACGAACTGCGATCGAATGCGACTTTCTATCGTTGTTAATCGTCGAGCCAGATCCTCTCTTTCTTCATCTATACTTTCAATTCGCGTTTTGAGACTATCAATAGTGGTGTCAAAAATTCCTTTACCATCCAGCAAACCATCCAGGTAGCTATCAAAACGATCCCCGAAACCACGTGCAAATGAGATCGACCCCCTATCACCAAGCGCGCCACCATCAATCTGGATTTTCAGACCTGTTGCGCCGCTAACCCCTATCAAGAATTGACCCGACCCAGTTGCTGCGACACCACCGATACTGCCTACCACATCCGTTCCGTCAGTCGTAACCTCACTGGCACCAAATAAATCGGCACGCCCATTTCCACCGGTAATCGTCACCTTGGATGTCGAACCATAACGATTCGAAGTGATCGATAAAATACCCGCTGACTCTGACACTGTCACGGCAGAGTCTACATCTTGAAATTCTTCAATTTCATTGATCTGTGACTGTAGCTCAGCGATCAATGTTGATGTTGTATACGTTCCCGCAGTCAATGTCACTTCAGCGCTGATGCCATCAAGATCAATATTAATCTTGTCATTCGTACCGCTGGTGATAGTCAGATTTGCTGCTGCCGAGCCTACCAGTAAACCTTTTGTGGCCAGGCTAGAAATATTGATTGTGTAAGAACCTTCTTTAGTATTCTCTGTAGCGCTGTCAAAATTGATACGGCTATCGGTTGGGCGACCAAAGGCGGCAAATAAACCAATCACATCGTCCACTTTATTTTCTATTGCATTCGACAATTTCTCATCATCAATCTCAAGCAAGCCGCTTGTCGCATTACTGATAACACCCACATCAGAGAGAACACTAAATGCGCCTTCTTCTGTATTAAGGGGATCACCCAACAGGCGTTTTAACTGTATTGATAAAGTTCTAACCACACTGTCGCCATTCAGCTGCCCGGACTGTTCGGTTTCAGCGTCAAAGGATGTTAGATTATTTATCGTTCCTATCAGCCCATTATAGTCTGCAACAAATGCCTTTACGGCACTAGAGGCAGCATTGCTATCAATACCCACATCCAGAGAAGAAGTGCCAAGCTCTTTAAGATTCAATGTCACGCCACCAAGAACATTCTTGACCTCAGTGCTTTCACTGGTAATGTTTATGCCATTCACTGTAAAGATAGAATCTTGTGCCGCAATATTCTGCGCCAGGTGAGTCGTGCCGCCTGATGCATCATTAAATGCTAACAAAGACAATCCTGCATCATCGGTATCAAGACCATCCGTATCGGAAGTAATCACCTGCAGGCTATTGGCAGCGCCACTATCATCTGACGAAAAGGTAAGTCGATGGTAAGTCCCATCAAAAATAATCGCTGCTGTCACGCCAATATCGGCATCGTTCACTGAATCACGTATACCTTGCAGACTACCATCTGTAATCGTAATACTTTTGGAGGCCTTGTCGCTATTGGGCGTAAATGAATTATAGGTATCGGTCCCCGAGGTGTAATCCGTTGTACCAAACTTGAAAGTCAGTGTACCTGTACCCAGCACATCAGTGATTTCCGTAAACTGCGCATTGGCGTTAGCGATAGGGTCTGTCGATAAACTATGACGTGCAGCTAATTGAGTCACATTAAGATCATAACTGGCAGCCGAAGCAGAACTGGACACACTTGCCGCCAGTACATCGGCATCACCTACGGTTGCAGACTTTGCCCGAAATGAAGATAAATCCTGAAGTTTGGTTATAGAACTTTGAAATTGTGAAACAGCACCTTTTAATGTGCCATAGGCCGACAGGCGGACCTGTAAATTGGTTTCACGCACATCCAGTCGACGAGTTGGACCCTGGCCCTCGGCCGCTATTAACTGCGAAACAATCGAGTTAACGTCTAGCCCTGATCCTAAACCAGGTGATGTAATTGATGCCATATCGACTCTCTAAATACAATGCTTCTGATAGGTAATAAGCAATATCAATGCCAATCAAGCCAGGTCAGTAAATACCAGACCCTCAACACTGCTTTTCTCATCAAATTGCTCGTTAATTCTCTTGGCTATTTCCAGGGCTTCCTCTGAAGGAATTTCCCTGATGACTTTATCTGTATCAGAATCAATCACTTTAATCACTGCCCTGCCAAGCGGCAATGATTCATTAATTGAAAATTGTAATTTACGGTTAACATTCTGAACATAGGAATTAATATCGCTAACTGCCGCTCCAAGGCGATCGTCACGATTTTCGGTTTCACGGCTTTCAGATACCGGTTTAACGGGCAGATTTTGACCGCTCACGGCAATATCCTGCCGTTCCTGACTGGCAGGCGAAACTGTCTCTGTTGCAGGCACACCCGGTTTTCTGGTGGCAGTAACCGCCCTGTTGGGTAATGTCGACGTTATCGTTGCTAAATTATCAGTACTCATAATATGCACCTCACTTGGAAGAAGTGACGTGTCCGGCAGGATCGCCAGACACGTCCTTAACTACTTCCTTATTGCAACAATGAAAGAACTAATTGTGGCAGTGAGTTAGCCTGCGACAAGATGGATACACCAGCCTGTTGCAGAATCTGATTACGTGTCAATGCCGCTGTTTCTGCAGCAAAGTCAGTATCAAGAATACGTGAACGCGCAGCGCTCAGGTTCTCTGATGTCGTAGTCAAACTTGCGATGGTTGATTCAAAACGATTTTGAATCGCACCCAGATCACCACGGATTGTGTTCACCTGATCCAGTGCACCATCAATCAAACTGATTGCATCATTGGCACCGGTTACGGATGAAATATCAATCGTATTGATAGCAGTCAGTGTAGATGAGGCAGTAGACAGACCTGCAACAGCAGGGTTGTTACCCGCGACTTGATAAGCCTCTCCTGAACTGAGTGAAATCAGACCATAGGTTGTGCTGGCAGTGTAAGCACCATCAGTTGCATTAGTAACAGTAGCGGCAGCACCTGCGCCACTGGCTGTACCAGTCAATGCAATGCTTGCATTACCAGAAGTACCCTTAACATCTGCAGTCACGACAACTGTGTCACCGCCACCGGCAAAGGTAGCCACAACGTCTGTCGTATTAGCAGCATGATTGGTATTGATTGCACCACCGAGTGCTGTACCAATGAGGTCAAGTGCAGCAGCATCCGCACCGGCCTGTGTCAGTGAAATACTATTACCCGATGTAGCACCTGTAATAAAGGTGTAAGTTGTACCATCGATTATGGTAGTAGCACCTTCAGCAAGGCCTGTACCTGCAGTATTGGTAATTGCTGTAACAGCACCGCCACCACCATCAGTAATGACTGAAGATGCCAGTGTCTCGACACCCAAAGCGTCGTTAGTCGTGGTAATGTTAGTACCACCAGTAGTCGTTGCTACTACACCATTCGCAGCAGAGGCAGCCGCAGTTGTACCATTAAGGGCATCCAGCACTTCAGCATTAAGAGAGGCATCATCGGTAAACGTATCACCAACAACATAAGCACCAGAACCACCACTATCCAATGCACCAGTTGCTTGTGCCGCATCCAGAATATAGCTTTTCAGATTGGCACCTGTACCTACAGTAAAGGTATCACCCTGTGTATAGTTAGCAAACGCGAAGGTAGATACTGCGTCACCCTTGGTTCCTGTCAGTGCAATAGAGTTAGAACCAAAGGCAGTACTGCCTGATAGTTCCAGACCCGTCGCATTTTCAACATTTGCAGCACCGCCAGTACCGTTATTGCTTGTAATAGCAATCGTTTCACCAACACTGGATGACAATGTTAAGGCACCTGTTGTGGTATTGGCTGTAGCAGTAACACCAGTTGTTGCCGTTACGTTGTTAATCGCTGTAGCAACAGACGCACCTTGAGCAGCAAGATCATACTGACCTACAACAGTACCAATATTGACGCCATTAATAACCAAATCACCTGAATTTACGGTGGTTTTACCCGTTGGGCTATTGGTAGCGACAATTTCTGACGTCGCAGTAGCCGTTACATTAGTCTGGTTGCTTACCGCATTGATCGTATTAACAATGTTGTCTGCACTACCATCTGAGGAAGCACCGACGTTAACACCATTGATAGTCAGATCACCGGAAGCAAGCGCAGTACCTGATACTGGGCTTGCAGTATTAGTGAACTGGAAAGCACCCAGTGCATCAGTAGAGGCATTACCAATATTAACCGAGATAGTCTGGTTAGCATTCGCACCTACCTGGAACTGGGCACCCTGGAAACTACCGTCAAGTACGTTCTGGCCATTAAATTGTGTCTGTGTAGAAATACGATCCAGCTCAGCCAGTTGCTGTTGAACCTCACTATTCAGTGCAGCACGGTCTGAAGATGAATTGGTTGAGTTGGCAGATTGCAAGGCCAGCTCTCGTACACGTTGAAGGATATTACCATATTCACCCAGGGCACCTTCAGCTGTCTGTGACAGTGAAATCGCATCATTGGCGTTTCGAGCAGCCTGATTCAAACCACGAATCTGGGTTGTAAAACGTTCAGAAATCGCCAAACCCGCAGCATCGTCTTTCGCACTGTTGATACGCAGACCGGAAGACAGACGTTGTAGCGAGGTAGATAAAGCGGATTGAGATCTATTTAGATTACGTTGAGCGTTTAACGACGCAACGTTCGTGTTAATAACTTGTGGCATTGTACTTCTCCTATTTCCCTCCGTGCCAGCTCAAACGGCCTACACTCGCGGGATGCAAGGCTAATATTTGACGGATATACTATAAAAACGTTATGTAGTATTTACCGCCTCCACACAGCTTAACGGCCGAAGCGGGAGCATCTTTAGTATTTTAAGTAAAAAAATCAATAAAATAATATAATATTTATCCTATTGATTTATATAAACATAATAACTTAACTAGAGCCGGCATTATTGTAAGCAATAATCGCCAATGTGAAAATCACTAAACAATTTCACAGTATAGTTAACTTTAATCTCAGCAAAATTCGATAACCATAGAATAAGTGTTGGTTTTTTTGAATATCAAAGACAAAACAAAAACGCGCCAACGGCGCGTTCCTGAAAACAATTGATAGATTGATATTAGTAAAATTAATTACAAGAAATTAAACAATGATAAACCCTGAATACGAACATACGATTGTTGTGCCGCCTCAAGTGCAACCTGCTGCAGATTAAGCCTGGATATGGCCTCGGTATAATCCAGATCCCTGATATCGGACAACAGTTTTTTAGACTGAAAAACAACCTCGTCATTAGCCTCGGTTTGATTATCGATAGAATTTATTCGTGCACCGATATTTGATCTTGTTAAGGACAGGTTTTCTAATACCGCATCAAAGTCATCTAATGAAGCGGAGGCTTGCGTATTTGTCGACAGGTCGGCTGCAAAATTGTAAACCACACTAAATGCATTCTGCGTTGTATTGTCTAAATCAAAAAATACATCAAAACCGGTATCCCCATCTTCAATTTTTCGGTTGGGTCCAATCAGTATCTGACGTTGTCCCTGATCACCGAGATAGGTATATCCGCCATTGCCGTCATCAGCAATCGGCGTCTGATTGACATTATAGCCGGAAAAGATATATTCCCCACGCGAATCAGTTGTGCCAGCAAGGCTGACGACCTGCGCAAGATGCTGGCTCATTTCGGCTGCAATCGTATCACGATCATTCTGTGCTTGCGTGCCATTGAGACCCTGAACTGCCAACTCCCTGACACGCTGGAATACATCTATCAAAGCCGTTAATGTTGATTCCTCGGTAGCAAGTCGTGCACTTACCTGGTCTGCATTACGTTTGTACTGCCCATTTATTTCAATAGACTCACTGATATTAAGCACCCTGGCCGCACTGGCAGGATCATCCGATGGCGTCTGGATTTTTTCACCAGAGGCAATCTGTTGTTGAATCTCTACCAACTTGGCCTGTTGTTCAATAATACGATTAACACTATCAAACTGAAACTGTGGTGTGGATATTCTCATCGCCTACCTCGATACCGCGGAGAGTAAAGTCTGAAATAACTCATCCGCCGTGGTAATAATTCTCGCAGAGGCCTGATACGCCTGCTGAAATTTCAAAAGATTGGCCGCTTCTTCATCGAGATTAACACCCGACACAGTCTGTTGTGATTCAACAGAACGGTGATACAGCACTTCACTTGCATCTCTGCCAAATTCGGCCTGACTTGTTTTTACGCCAACTTTTGTGACCAACTGGGCGAATGAATCTTGATAATTAGCGCTCCCATTACCAACCCGTTTTTGCGTTTGCAGCCCGATCAATGCCAGGGCATTTTTGTTATCACCTACACCACCCACATTGGAATCAAGAACAAAGCTATCACCGTTGCTAGGTGTGCCTGTCACCGTGAATGAATAAGTCCCTAAACCGGCCACCGATAATTGCAGGGTATTACCGCTATCCGTAGCCGGGTTATAAGCTATCGTATTAACTGGCGCATTATTAGTTATATTAAAAACATTTAATGTACTATCAAATGTAAAAGTAAGTGGAACAGCCGGCAAAGTTGCTCCTGCATTAACCGTTGTCAGAACATCATTACCAAATAACGCACTACCGCCGTTAGTTGCATTTCTGGAAAATTTTAGCGGTGATGCAGCAGCAACATCATTAACATTCGAAATAGCAACAGCGATATCCCGTGCTGCGCTTTTGGTAGGTGTAAACAAGAAACTATCACTCGCATTAACTGTCGCACCTGAAGATAATGAAATCGTAAAACCTTCACTTGCACTAACAGCAGCTGATAGCGCTACCAGACTGGAAGGACCTGCGACCACTGCATTATCTTCCAACCTGGTTAAAGTATAATCGGTGCCATCATATGACATCCGGTAATCACTTGCGCGCAATAAATTACTGTCTGTAACAGTCGTCTGATAAACAGTATTGGTTGCTACGTTGTTAAAACTACTGCCTGCACTTAGGCTGGTGGTAATATCATTGAAAAAATTACCGCCTAGCTGTCCATTCAGATCAAGACCTAACTGATGTTGCGCATTAAAATCCTCGGATAAAGCCAGTGCAACCTGTCCAATACTGTTAAATGAATCTTTTAACAAGCCATCACGAAAATCAAAAATAGCACCCAATTCTCCACCACTTAATTGCGATGAGATATTTGATACGGTACTACCAGAACGCACACCGACTTCAATACGTGTAGCATCGAATTCATTACTAGTAACAGAAAGATTAATCGCCTTCGTGCCAACGACAAGACTTTGACCTTTGCCGATAAATACATTAACCGACCCATCATCCTGTTCTTGTGTTTTTACGGCCACAAGCTCTGACAACTTATCAATCAAAACCTGTCGTTGATCCAGTAAATCATTTGCAGGAAAACTATTATCACTACCTCTTGTACTCACAATTTGCTTGTTAATATTGGCTATTGAGCCTGACAAATTATTTACCTGATCAACAATCACCCCAATGTCTGTATTCAGGCTGCCATTTATCTTATCCAGTCTTGAATAAGAGTCATTAAAGACCGTAGCTAATGTATTTGCTTCACTGATCATAACCTGCCGTGCAGGTGCCGATGATGGATCGGTTGACATATCCTGAACTGATTTGAAAAAATTCTGTAATACAGGCGAAAGACCCACTTCCGGATCCGCAAGAAAATTATCCAACTCTGACGATAACAACGCCAGCTTCTCCTGCTGCCGGAATGCTGTCAGACTTTCTGACAACTGCTCAGTTAAAAATTTATCATAACTTCGCTGAATACTGGTGACCTGAACACCCGCCCCCTCAAAACCTGCACCGGTAAACTGCGGTGGACGAGTAGCCGTGTTTACAGTTTGACGGGAGTATCCGTCGGTATTCACATTAGTAATATTATGACTAACCGTTGCCAATGAACGCTGGTAAGCCAGTAATCCTGACACACCTATATTAAGTAGATCAGTCATAACCTTTCCCAGCTTTCGCGTTTGATACCACTGGCATCAAAAAATTGTTTGAATTCTTTGCCATTCATAATATTGACTATCTTCTCGGCATAATTCGGGTCTGTCGCATAACCTGCTCGCTGAAGTTCAGTCGCATAACGCTCAGGGTTTTCCTGATTAGCAACAGCAGTCTTATAACGTTCATTGCCTGTTATAAATTCGACATAGTCCTTAATGCTGTCAGTCAGGGATTCATATGTACGAAATGACTCTCTGTATTTATCCATGGCGCCATTTTTATATTCCAGCGT
>Ga0316205_10003951_pt1 | contig 13460 bp, 10 predicted proteins | sample 3monthpyrite_MG_FD_204941 | JGI IMG/M metagenome (GOLD analysis project Ga0316205, IMG submission 204941) | Microbial mat bacterial communities from mineral coupon in-situ incubated in ocean water Damariscotta River, Maine, United States -... | ecosystem: Environmental > Aquatic > Marine >... | reverse complement strand
TCACTTTATCAACATCTGCTCCAACTTTTTCGCAAAAGTTAGCAATCTCGTTCATAAATGTAATTTTGGCGGCCAAAAAAGAATTGGCTGCATACTTTGTGAGCTCTGCAGAACGTTCGTCCATAACGAGGATTGGGTTTCCAGACCTTACGAAAGGCTTATACAGTTTTTGCATGATTTCAATGGCTTTTTCTGAACTCGAACCAATTACTATACGCTCTGGTTTTAAAAAATCATCAACAGCAAAACCTTCTCTCAAAAACTCGGGATTGGAAACCACATCAAAATCTATATTTGTTTCTTTAGAAATTACTTCAGTTACTTTATCGGCAGTCCCAACAGGCACGGTGCTTTTATCGACAATAACTTTATAGTCAGTTAGTAAGTTTCCAATATCTTTTGCCGCTCCTAAAACATAGGATAAATCGGCCGAACCATCTTCATCTTCAGGTGTTGGTAATGCCAAAAAAATAACATCTCCATGTAGCAAGCCTTTCTCAAGAGAGGTTGAAAAATTCAATCTATTTGCCTTTATATTTCTATCAAATAGCGCATCCAAATGAGGCTCATATATTGGCACTTCTCCCTGCTGCATTTGTTGTACTTTTTTTGCATCAATGTCTATACAAAGCACATCATTACCGGTTTCTGCTAAGCACGTTCCTGTGACTAAACCCACATAACCCGTACCTATTACTGATATTTTCATTTAAAAAAATTATAAAACAAAAATAGGGAAGTCTATTAAGAAAGTAGTCGTATAAAAGTGATAAAATTATAAGAATCTAAATGCCCCATACAAAAGTGCTTTTACACCTATTTCTTAGTAGAAAATTTTTCTTTTAGTACTAAAGCTATGAATTTAGAATTGCCTACTAAATAACGTTTCCACATACGTAGGGGCTCTTGAGTAAACCTATAAAACCATTCTAAACCATAGTTTTGCATCCACAAAGGTGCTCTTTTTACTTTTCCTGAAACCACATCAAAACTCCCTCCAACACCCATAATAAAATTAACTTTATTTAAAAGCTCTTTGTTTTCATATAAGAAGTTTTCCTTTGTAGGGGAGCTTATGGCTACGAACAGTATATTGGCTCTACTGTTTGAAATTTGTCTTGCAATATCTTGTTCTTCTTCTTTTTTAAAATATCCATTTCTAAACCCCGCAATAATGTCAGGTGAGTATTCAATTGAATATTTATTTACAACTGCTTTCACAACCTCGTCTTTAGCTCCAAAAAAGAAGATTTTATAGTTTTTCTGAGAAGCCAGTTTTACCAAATTAATCATCAAATCTATACCGGCCACACGCTCTTTTAGGGGTTTTTTAAATACTTTAGATGCCCAAACAACAGCTTGACCATCAGCGTTTATTAAATCACTTTCATTAACACTTTTCCGTAATTGTAAATCATTTTGCATGGCCACAATTTTTCCTGCATTAACCACGACATGATGCAGCTGCTCTCCTTTTACAATAACAGAATCAACTTTTTGTAAAGTTTCTTGCATGTTTAGATTATGGATTGATGTGTTAAGTATCTTAATTCTTTTCATCATCTTCATTAAATTCTAAAAAATAGTAACTAAAGGCATAAAACATCCAAGATTGCGCCCAACGAATATAAGGGATTTTAGATGTTACTAATTTCTTTTTTTGATAGTAAAAATAGCCTTCTTTTGACTGCATGTTATTAATAGTCCAATGTAAAACCTTCGTGACCAAATCTTTATTCCTTTCTAACTTATCTAACTTACTTAATGTAACTATCAACTGGGCTGGTGCATGTATGTCTACTGGGAAAGCCTTATTTGTATAGTATTTAGAAACACCTTCTTTTGTAAAAAAGTTCCTTAAATAATATTTCAATCCTATTTCAATATTCGAATTAAAAGATTGATCTCCAGAAATATTTTGATATGTCTGAATACACTCTAAGTTGTATCCGGTATGAAAATTGTCTATCCATTGATGAAATGGTAAAGTGCCATAGGTCCAAGCCCCATCATTTCTTTGCTTGTCACAGACATAAGTCACTATTTTTTTAGCACTTTCAAGCAAGTTGTTGTCGTTTGTATAGTTATAGATTAAGCAAAGTAATTTTGCGCCTAATAATCCTGCATTATATACCTGTGTATTATCCAATGGAGAATAAGACAATGTGAAATTCTCATTGTCATCATACGACTTATTTAAATCGCTTAATACAAATTTAGCGCTGCTTATTACGGTTTCTAATAGTTCTGATTTTCTCGTAATCTCATAGGCCTCTAACAGTGATTCCCCAATAAAAGTAGTTGCGACAATTGTAGGTGTAAATTTAGGTTGAAAAAAAGCCCTAGCTTGCCAATCAAAATTATATCCCCAGCAGGCTCCTGAATAGCCGTTGGTTTGAAGTTGTAAAATTTTTGTAGAGAGAAAAATTATTTTTTCTAAATATTCGCTTTTTTTATTATTTTTATATAAGTTACAATATCCTATTAAAAAAAGCCCAAGCCCTTTAGGGTTATACTCTTTTTGTATCCCAACAATTTTTCTAAAGTTTACTGGACTACGTTTAAAAAATTGTATCCAAGCCAACCTAAAAAACCTCGACTTCCCAAATGGTGTTTTTTGAATGACCCAACTATTTAGCCCATCGTAGGGGTCCAACCCTTTAAACTCTTCTTTCTCGCAATAGGCTATTAGTTTTTTAAAACTATCTAGTATTTGTTGGTTTTTCACTTTCTTTATTTAATTTAAATATTAGCACAAAATAAACAACCCAAAAAATGGACGAAGAATGTGGGAGCTCAAGAATAACATTAAAAAATGAGAATACCACCATTCCAATTAAACTTAACAATAAAAACATTGTCTTCTTATTTTTTAGGTCAACACCAGAATAAAAAACTTTCGCAAAAGGATATAATAAAAGTAGCACAGACAAAACTCCTATATGTAAAAACATTGACAAAAACGAATTATGTGGAGCCGTTAAGTATTTCTCATCACCAAAAATTTGTGCGCTATATCCGTTATTTAGCATTAAATTATTTAGGTTCTCAATAGTTTCATTACTCGCATAGGGTGCGCCAAAGCCGTCTCCCAATATTAAATAATTATCCCCTATTTTTGATATTACATCTTTCCAAAAAATTAATCGCCATTGCATATTCACATCTGTAAAGGAAGGAACATATAAAATTACTAAGACTCCTATTAAAATTGATAACACAATTATTCCAATCCGAATGTTTTTTTTGCTATAAATAAAAAAATATGTAGCTATAATAATAATTAATCCTAAATAAACAGAATCATGTCCTATTGAATAGGATACAACAATGGTTAAACTCAATAAAATAAATTTAAAAAAATTCGTAAAAGATGCGGTTAAAATAAAACTTGTTAAAACAAAAAAACCCATTATTATTATGGGAGAATAGCTATTTCTCTCATTAACGATTGGAACGTCTGTGTTTAGTATTAAATTACTTATATAAATTAATTGTATTATAAAGCAAACAACTCCAAAAAACTGAATTGATTTAATAAAGCAATCTTCTGCCTCTTTTAGGGCAAATACTCTTTTTATAATGATATAAAAAGAGATTAAATATCCAAAAATTGCAAATTGCCTGAATATATAATATCCACTGGTGTTAACATCAAAATCTATTATAATAAAAGAAAAAATCAAATATAATATTCCTATCAACGATAGGGTTTCAATACTGTATATTCTGTTTTTTTTAAAATTAAAGCCCACAAGACAAAGCAATGCTATAATTATTAATAATACGTCATGCAAGTAAAAATAAGGATAGAGTATTAAATACTTAGTATATGTTTTTCCTAATAAAATTAATAAAACAAAATCTAAGAGTAATAAGGATACGGCAATATTTGTAAGTTTAAACTTCATCTCCTGTTTTAACCTTTAATTGAAGTATGCTGTAAAAAAAGGAAAACAAAACTATACCTTGCTGCCTCAAAAGAAGGTCTTCTGTTAACCAAAACAATGAAAAAACGAGTAAAAACATTGCCATTTCACCCCCAAAACGTAATGGGTAAATAATAATAGTTAAAAATAAAACAAACCCAACTAGTCCAAAACTTGCAAGAATATTTAAATATTGATTATGCGAGGAGAATTTTCTATCAGCAGCATAATCAAATCCTTCTTCTTTATACAATTCAACCATTTCTCCTCGGTAATCTCCTGGGGTTACTCCAAAAAAAGGTGCTGTTTTGAAAAGGTTATAGGATACCTGCCATTTTGCTAAGCGTAAATTTAAAATATTTCTTTTAACCTTAGTATCTACAATACTAATTTTTGTTGCTTTAAACCTCTCTATCTTACTGAAATTAAAAGGGTTAAAGTGATAAAACGATAGCATTAGGCCAATAACAACAAGCACAACAACTATGCGTTTCCAAAACACCTTAATTAATAAAATAAAATAAAGAGACACAATGGCCCACAAGCCTAAAATTCCTATAAATGAATTTAGTAATAAAATAGTAATCACTAGGGTTATAGTAATTATCCCTGCTATTATATATCTTCTTTTTTTAATATAAATATTGTATGTAAAAACAAGTGCAAGGTTGCAAAAAAGAGATACATATGTTGGGTGCCAATCCTTAAACACACGAGTAAGCCCATAATAGCGAAATTTACTCTGGACAGAATTATTGATATAAATTGTACTCTTTCCTGTGTTTAAATAATCGAATAACGCATATCCGAAAGCAATTAAAATAAAGGTTAATGTAGCCCAAATAAATCCTCTTTTAATGTTTTCTAGATGTTTTTTAGGCAGCTCTACACCAATTAGAGAAAAAGGAATTAATATATATGATAAATGTTGTGTTGTTGCTTTTAATTGAGAATCAAGGTTGTCCGTTATAAAAAAACCTATTAAGTACAACATAAAAAAGCAAAATAAAAGTGCTGTACCTACAGGCATTCGGTTTAACCTTTTATACCCTTTTATAAACAAAAGCCAGTTAAAAAAGAGTAATGGAATTATTATTCCCTCAACATTGTAAAATCCTGAAGGAATAATAATTGCTAGTATAATTAATAATACTATATGTGCTTTATTAGGATTGTATGTTTGTAAAAATCTATTCAATTATTTGAGGCAACCCAGTTCGTAAACTATCTACTATTTTAAATGTTGTTTTTGTAGTTAAACCAATAGATTCGAAGCTTATTGGAGCCTCGTTTTCTTCTTTTAAGGTTGTTAAGAATGCATGCACTTCTTGTTTATGCCCTTTTCCTGTAAATTTTAGTTTGGTTTGCTTGTTCCCCTTATGAAAATCGCCACTTCTAAAATCGTGTATTCTTCCTGTTTTTCCGCCTGAAGAAACTTCAATTAGTTCTTTTGGAAGTGATTTATCACCATTCGCCAAATAAACCAAATTTCCAATAGAGCCATCGTCAAATTTAACCGTAACGGCAATATTATCATCTGCTTTTAATTTTGTATTTGAAGTATCGATACAATCGGCATATACTTTAGTTGGTTTTGCATCGGTAAAATACTGCATCAAATCTATAAAGTGACACATTTCTCCAATAACTCGTCCCCCTCCTATATTTTCATTTTGAGTCCAGTGGTCTTTTGGAATAAAACCTGCATTTACCCGAATGTTAATTACTTTAGGTTCGCCTATATTTTCAAATTCCTTTTTTATAGCTACTGAAACAGGAGCGAACCGTCTATTAAACCCGACCATTAATTTTCCGCTAGATGCTTCATAACTGCTTTTAACGGCTTCTAGCTCTTCGTAATTCATTGCTAAGGGCTTTTCAACAAAAACATTTTTGCCTGCACTTAGTGATTCAATTACATAATTGGCATGAGAGTTATGAGGCGTGGCTATAAAAACAGTGTTAATTTCTTTATTAGAAAAAACATCCTTTGCGTCAGAAGATGAGTTATTAAATCCAAATTTTTGTGCTACATTTTTAGAAGTTATTCCCCTTGAGGTGACTACTGTGTCTAAAGATGCTCCAAAAGATTTTGCATTGGGAATTAAATAGCTTTGTGCAAAACTACCCGCTCCAACGACCCCTATATTTATTTCTTTTACTGGATTAGAAGCAACGACATATTTTGCTTTATTTTTTTCATTATTTTCATTGTATCTAATTAATATACCAATATGCGGTTCTTTCGTTTTACCAAGAACAATATCATAAGCTTTTTCTGCATCTACGATATCAAAAACATGGGTGGTTAGGGGTTTTAGGTTTATGCTTCCTCGAGAAATTAAGTCTAAAAAAGCCTCCATATTACGTTGTTCTGTCCAACGCACATAGGCATAGGGATAATCATGTCCATCTTCTTCATAAGACACGTCATAACGCCCTGGTCCGTAAGAACAAGACATTTTTAATTCCAATTCCTTTCTATAAAAATCTGGATCTCTGGGAATATCCATTTTTACAGCTCCAACAACTATTACTTGCCCCTTTTTACGTGTAATTATAGCCGACAATTCTATGGGGTCATTACTTGGTGCCGCAGCTGTAATAATTACTTTATCGAAGCCGTGCCCATCGGTAAAATTCTCGATGGCAGCAAGTAAATTAGAATCGCTTCTTAGCATTGCTTCTTCCACACCGCTATCTTTTGCTAAATTAATTAAACCAGGAGACAAATCAATTCCAAATACCTTACAACCATTCGCTTTTAATAGCTGGGTTGTTATTTGCCCTAATAACCCGAGTCCAATAACACAAATGTTTTCTCCTAGGGTTGGATTGGCCTGGCGCACTCCTTGCAATGCTATTGCTCCCAAAGTGGTAAAACTAGCGTCTTCAAAAGACACATTGTCGGGTATTTTTGCAACTAAATTTTGAGGAATAGCAACCATTTCGGCATGAGACGCATAATCCTGACCTGCACAAGCAACTCTATCACCCACCTTCAACTTTCCATTTGTGTCCAGTGATGCCGTAATTGTTCCAGAAGTACTATACCCCAATGCTTTTAATGAATCTAATTTTGTTTTTACTTTATCTATGGTAGCTTTTAAGCCTTCTTTTTTTACGTTTTGCAAAACCTGAGCTACTAAATCTGGGCGTTGTTTTGCTTTACCTATTAAACTTGCCTTGCCTACTTTTACCGTGCCCCTCTCGGTACCTGCGCTAATTAGTGAGAATTTATTTTCTACCAATACTACACCCTTTGAAATAGAAGGTAATGGTACCTCATCAACGTACAACTCTCCCGATTTGAAATTTTGTATTACTTGTTTCATATATTAAAATGGAAATCCTATTATTTTTTCTTTTTTTACTTCAGTATTAGATCCTGAATATTTTTTTATTAATCCATCTATATTCTTACTTAATCCTCCATATTCCATTAGTTTTATTTGTTCTTTTGTAATCTTTGCTAAGTCCCCATTTGTATTCAACATTGCATTATAAAAAGGATCAATAGTTACCCATTGCAACGAGTACGGATTATAATAATTTAATAGTAAATGTAATCTTTTACTGTTTTTATGCAATTCTATTCTTTGAACTCCAATGTTAAACTCCTCCAATATTTCCACAACACTATAAACCAATCTTGTTGGATATGATTTAGTGATTTCATCCGCCGGGGTCTGAAGGAATTTTTTAAAAAATGAATCCTCATTTAATAGATTATCTATAAGTAAACCACTATTAATGTTTAAGCTATCCTTTCTTTTTCTTGCCAATAATAAATCACTGGTTTGCTTAATTATATTTTCAACAGTCTTGTCGAAACTTTTTTCAGTATCAAAAGATGATGATTGCTCTCCAATAAATTCTTTTGCAATTTCTGAATCAAAACTTTTATTATTAAGTTCAATTTTTTTGAGGGACATGTCCTTAATTTTTATACTGCCTTCTCCTGCCTCAATAAAACCAAAGAAACACTCAATGTTTTTCCCTTCTAACGAGTTAAAAACAACTTTATAAATTTGCTCTTCCGTTTTATCAAAAATTCTCTTCCCAATAATATTATTATTAAATCTTATTAAAACCCCTGCATAACTGCTGCTTTTTAAATTAGACCCTACTTTACAGCTTAATACATAAAAACTATTTGGATCAATATTTACAGTTTGTTTTATAAAAACTTTTTTTCTCTCATGTCCTTTTAGCAATAAATCTAAAGTGTCTCTATCAATAACATAATTCTCTGGTGTTTCAAAATTCTCATTTATGTCCCAGTTTGTAGGTTTTGAATTTGTATCCCAACTATTAAGCTTTGGGTTTTTAAATAGGTTCTGCGACACAACTCTATAAGTATAAGGCTCTTCTATTTGATTGTCTAAATTAGGTTGCTGGTTATTTTTTTCATTTCCACATGAAAAAAAAACACATACGAGTAATAGTTTTATTATTGATTTCATTTTTAACATTCTTTCAAATTTAGCAAAGTTCTAATTTGTTCTATAACCCCCGAGTATAGAACTTAATGTTTTGCAAAAATTATTTTCAAAATTTTCAATAGAGTATTTTTCATGGAATTTTTTATGCGCATTTTGTCCAAATTCAATTCTAAGTTTTTCATTGACCAACATATATTCAACTTTTTGGGCTAAATCCTCGGGGTTGTTCTTTTTAATAATTAACCCATTCTCATTATTATTTATTATTTCAGGAATAGCTCCTTCTTTTGTGCTTAACACGGGTGTACCAAACGACATAGCCTCCAATATCGAAATGGGAAAACAATCGTTATTAGTTGGTAGTACAAATATATTTGCTTCAATTAAATATTTGGTCTTTTCGCTATCATATTTTGCCCCATGATAAGTTACTTGATCTTGAAGGTTATTCTCTTTGTAAAAATTCATCCATTTTTCTTTAAACTTTGGGTCGTTATGCCATTTTCCAACAAAATCTATATGAAAATCAACATTTTTATCTTTTAAAATTTTTGCCGATTGTAATAAAACAAAAGAACCCTTAGATTCTTGCATATTAGACAAATACAAAATTTTGTTTCCTTTTGGTTTATTGGTTAAATCAAAACTCTCATCGCTATTAATTCCATTTGCCACATACTTAACGTTTTCTTCATTAATAATATTTTCTATATCAAAATACAGCAATTTAGATAGGTGAATAACAAATGTGTTCTTAAAAACTTGCCTGTAGGTTTTTGCTTTTATGTGGCTTTTGGCCAACTCTTGTTTTATTCCTTTTCCGTGTAAATGATATACCAGTTTAAAACCAAAAAACTTTAGTGTTATTGCTAATAATGCATCCTTATAAAAAGCTATCCCATGAGGAGATAGTGTTATGTAAATGAGATTATATCTATTAAATAAGGCCTTGCTAAACACCTTAAAATATATACCGAAACTTTTAATATATTTTTTTATCCCCGATTTTCCAATATCATTAACATCAGTTGCTGTTGTAAGGTTTATATAATCACAATCAAATTTACTATTGATAAGAGTGCTTTCGGCAATCGTATTGTTAATCATTGCAGCTCCGTGAACAGGAGGAGGAAGTTGCATTATAAATAAAATCTTAGGCAGCATGTGAGCGTTTTAATTCGTTTGAGGTTAATAAAAAAACGAGCCAAAATAAAAGGGACGAATGTGGTAGCTCCAAAATTACATTAAAAGCCACCCAAATCGAAATCCCTAAAAGGCTAATTATTAAAAAGTTTAATTCTTTACTTTTTTCTCCAAAAATCAATCGCTTTATTCCTTGTCTATATGGCTTTGTTAGTAATAAGGTAAAAACACCCATATGAAAAATTATTGTTATGAATGAATTATGAAATGCCTTAAAATACCTTTCTTCCATACTTCCCAAAAAATCATTGCTTCCTCCAAAAATATTAATCATTTCTTGTATTTGTTCGCTAGTTATAAATGGAGCACCAAATCCATTTCCTAAAAACAAAAACGTATCAAAAGTATTCCTTAGACCTATTCCCCAGTAAAATAGCCTCCAGTTTGCATTTACATCTCTAAACTGAGGCAATAAAAAATATAACAAAATAATAGCTATAACAACTAATAAAAATGCTGCTAAAAACTGTTTAGGCGAAATTTTTAAAACAAAAAACCCAAAAATCGTAACAACAACTGCTAAAAACGCAGATGAGTGGCCTAGCATAGTAGAAGTTCCAAGAATTAATAAAATTTTTAAAACTTTAACAATTCCTTTTTTATCATACACTAAAACTCTTGCAGTATATACTGGTATAAGTATTACTGCTACTGGAGATAAATAATTAAAATCACTAAACAATGTTTTACCACTCAATAAAATAAATATTAAGTACACTAATTGAAGTATAAATGCTACTTTACTAATTCTTAACAAGAATGCTATAATCTTGTCTGTTTTATTTCTAATTTTTTGAAAAATGAAAAAGATAAGGGTAAAATAACCCACAATCATGTATTGTCTAATCACATATATTAAACCATCGCCTAAGTACAATGAAAAAGCCAAATAAATAAACCCAATTACAATAAATATTAATAACTCTTTCTCTCCTTTTATTTTATCTAACTTAATAAGTGAAAAAACAAATAGAAGTAGTAGTATTAAATCATATAAATATACCGATCCTACTACGTTTATTTTTGTAAAACTATATCCAAATATTAGCAATAGGTATATTAAACCCTTAACGGCTTGCCATACTATATTACTAATGTTTAAACTTGAGTTAGTCAAATTATATTATAAAGAATTAATTACTTTTTCTATGTCCTTTTTCATTGAATTTACTTTTATAATAATCCCATCTCTTATTTTTTTATGATTCCCATTTATATCTCTAATATGACTGAATAATTCTTGGCCAATTAAATCATAAATATTGTGTACATATTTACCGTTTTCTAACATTTCCATAACCCCTTGTGTTTTATAACCCTGATACTTTATAGCAATTATTGGAGTCCCCGCTACTGCCGCCAATATACAGGAGTGCAACCTTGTGCCTATTAAAAGCTTACATTTTGAATAAACAGAAACCATTTCTGCAGCATTATAATCTTCCGTTATAGTTTGAGATGGTATATTAATTTCGTCCAATTTCTTAACAATTATTCTTATCAAGTCTAAATCGCTTTTTCCATGATGCTTAACAGTTACTTGCGGTATGAAAACTGGAAATAAATTAAACTCTATATAAGCTCTTTTAATGCCAAATATTAAATTTTCTACATAATTTTGCATAGATTTATTAGGGTCTTCACTACTGGGGAATGCCCAGTTAACTACAGTAATTCCTAGAAACTCTTTATCTAATGCAAAAAAGTTATTAATTGGTTTTGAATTAATATTAAAAGCCATGTCAGGCTTTTTTTCAATATTATTTAAGCCATAACTTCTGAGTAAATCATAACTTAATTGTTCTCTGACAATTATTTTATCACATAATTCCAAATGTTTCATTGCGTATTTTTCGCTCTTTTCGCTAGCAAATCCACCGATACTCTGACCCAAAATAACGATTTTATTTTGCAATTTAGCAGCAACTCTAATTGGTTTAAGTGTTCTCCATAAAAATATATTGCCTCTTAAATCTTCCTTGTCGTTATAAATAAATTGCCCCCCTTTAATCACAACCAAATCTGCTTTTTTAAATGCCTTTATTGCAACATTACTTTCCCCCCCTAACACATTGCCAATAAACGGAAGGGCTAGAGAAATCTGAAGTTGCAGATAGTCTTTAAACATTCTTAAGACGGCTAAAATATTGAGAATAAATGAGGAGTTGCCTCCCATGTAGGGCGTTGGCATTACCCCTTGGATAATTGCTATTCCATTCTCTTTCATTTTTCTATTATGGTACCAAAAATCTTTATCCTTTATTCTAAAGGTTGACATTAAAGTTATTTCCGCACTCGGAAATCTTTTTACTAAAGCCTCAACGGTGGCTTGAGTAATTGCTAAATCGCCCTTGTTAGAATCTGAGTATCCATGAGTAATGACTATATTTTGAATCATTTTAAAAATTTAATTATTTTTAAGTAATAAACTGCTATTATTCCAAACAATACTAAAGCTGTTAAAAAACTCAAAATTGTTTGATTAAAACTATACCTACAGACCACAAAAATAGAAGCGGTAAGAATCAATGGAAACACAAACTTTAATCTATTAACTAAAAATTTCTTTTCTTTTAGCGCATAAATATTTAGCATAGAGATGGAAATTTCTCCCAATAAAACAGATATTGCAATTAAATAAGGTTCATCTCCTATAAAAGTCCCAAATAATACTCCTGAAACAATTGTAACAATTGCCGCCAAAATCAAATTAAAACTATAAGCAGAGTCTTTTTTTTGTAACAAAAGTCTTGTACCAGAGCTCGTTGTGAAAGACGATAAAAAACCTGCAATACCTAAAATTGTAAATGTTGTTGTATAAATACTATACTTTTCATCAAATAATAATGTTATTAATACTTTAGGGTAAAAAACAACAGTCGCTAAAAAAACAACCCCTGCAATAATAGCGAATAAATCTACTTTTATCGACACTATTTCATTTTGTAATTCTTTAAAAAAAGATTGTACAATTATTCGTCTAACGCCTTTAAAGATAAGGTATAGTTTTAAGGCCATATAAGCAATTGCAATAGTTTCACTATTATTAAAATATGATAAGACGTTTATTATACCTATACCCACAAAAAAAAGCGCAAAACTCGCAACACCAATTCTTAAATTGTGAATATACTTAAATAAGTTCTTAGCTTTTGGGGCAACAAAATATTTGACTTTTAATATTTTTGAGACTAAAACACCTGCTAATAAATAAGCCACGACAATACTTAAGCTATAAAACAAACCCAGGAGCTCTCTAAAGTAGGTTGAAAAAAATATAAGTGTTATTGATGGAATTAAAATTCTTAAAAAAGCCACAAACGCACCGGCTATTGGTTTGCCTCTCCCATAAAGTGCATAATCCGCATTAAGAGCAATAATAGGGGCTATAAAAAACAAATAATTTTTTGTTACATAAAAGCCTGTAAAACCAAATAACATTAGCAATAAAGAAAGAGAGAATCTAGCCGACTGGGTTGTATAATATTCATTTTTCCAGTCTTCTAAAATTGCAAGTTCTCTTGTTGTAGATAACTGTAATCCAAAAGCAACAACTGATATTATTAGAAGCGATAAAGAATCAATTTCTCCAATAAACGCAATAGTACTTGTGCCAACGGATTTTGCAATAAACTTTAAAGAAAGCAACGTGGTAATATGGCCAGCACCAGTTAGCAACGCTATGGTTATCAAACGCTTAATCATCTATGTATTCCGCAAAAATCCAGTACTTCTTTCTCTTTACCAATACACAATGCTTTAAACTCATCATGGGCGACTAAAAAAACTATAATGTCTGCTTTCTCTACAGCTGTCTTATAGTCTGTAAGTTTGAATACCTTATGTGTTTCTATATTGGGCTCCACAATATAATACTCTTCAT
>Ga0316205_10003947_pt1 | contig 13467 bp, 11 predicted proteins | sample 3monthpyrite_MG_FD_204941 | JGI IMG/M metagenome (GOLD analysis project Ga0316205, IMG submission 204941) | Microbial mat bacterial communities from mineral coupon in-situ incubated in ocean water Damariscotta River, Maine, United States -... | ecosystem: Environmental > Aquatic > Marine >... | reverse complement strand
AAAATAAGTATGAATATAAAATGGAAGGCTTCGATTTAGATTGGCAAGTAGTTGGAAATCGGAGATATGTTTCCTACACAAATTTGCCCGCCGGACAAACTTATACATTTTTAGTTCGGGCTTCTAATAAAGATGGTGTTTGGAATTATGAAGGGACTGCAATACGCATAAAAGTTTTACCACCGCCCTGGAAAACATGGTGGGCATTTGGGTCTTATAGTATTTTTGGAGTATCACTTATTGCCGGATTTATCAATTTCCAGATTGGAAAAGAGCGCAAGAAGAAAGAGAAGGTTCAGAAATACAATGAAGAACTTGAAGCGCTTGTTAAAGAGCGAACAATTCTCTTAGAAAATGAAAAAGAAAAAAGTGATAACCTTCTTTACAATATGCTACCAAAAGGGATAGCCGACGAAATCAAAGAAAAAGGTTATGCCTCACCTCGCCGATATGAAGAAGTAAGCGTAATGTTTACAGATTTTGAAAATTTCACTTCAACGGCGGCAACTATGTCTGCAAAAAAGTTAGTTTCTGAAGTTAATGAGATCTTTGAGGAGTTTGATGCTATATGCGAGATCTATGGACTTGAAAAAATAAAGACTATTGGGGATGCATACTTAGCGGTTTCAGGTTTACCGGATGAGGTAGAAGACCACGCTATTAAGTCTGTATTGGCTGCAAGAGCAATGCAAGATTACATAACTGAGAGAAATGAGACAGCAGCAGTAAAGTGGAAAATGAGGATTGGTATCCATAGTGGTAGTTTAATTGCCGGTGTAGTAGGTAAGAAAAAATTCACCTACGACATTTGGGGTTCAACGGTTATTTTGGCAAGTAGAATGGAGGAAGCCGGTGAGATTGGAAAAATCAATATTTCAGCAACAACGTGTGACTATGTACATGATAAATACGCCTGTGATTATCGTGGCAAAATAAATGTAGAAGGGCAAGGTGATGTGGACATGTATTTTGTTGGAGATGAAATAAATAAGAAAGCCTAGAAACTGAATTTCAGGCTAAAGGATGGTTGAATTCCCAAATCAAATACATAAGTTAAAGCGGAACTCTGAACTTGATTATTATTAGTTGTAACTGTCACCTGTTTTCGCTCTGAATACCATGTATTTTGTCGATTAAAAGCGTTATAGATAGATATTGCAGCATCAATATCGCCAGAATTAAATCGTGCTTTATAATTGAAAGTTAGGTCAACTCTTGAATAATCCGGTAGCCTACTTGAAAGTAATATTGGATTTATGAATTCTGCACGACTTGGTATGCCTGTTCCATAAATCCATGAAGTTAATAATGTAAATCCACTTCTTAGGTCAATTTCACTAACCATAGAAAATTGATGTCTTCGATCCCATGAAGCATAAAAGTATTCGCCATTATTTAGAATAAACTGATCTCTTTCACGGATTTTTGTTTCGTTTTTTAACTCAGCGATTGAAAAAGTATATGCTGTTGAAAGCGTCACATTTTTAAAACGATTCTTCATTAATGCTTCCATACCACGAGAACGCCCAATATTCTGATAAAACCATGGAACTTCATTATTCTGAAAAGAAATGGATGCCAATCCCGTGTTTAATTCATGTAAACGTAAGTTTTCAGAATATTTATAATATCCTTCTACTTGCAAGTATACCTGAGAACTAGCATTGAAATAAAACCCGGAGGTGAAATAATTTACTGAAGATGGAGGCTGATCCTCGTTGGTTAAAATCCAAAAATCGTTACTATTAATGTTATAAAACTCAAGGCGATTCATGAATTGATAATTTCTGCTAAAACCGGATCCGAAAGAAAAATCATCATTTACCTGATAGGTGAGTTTTAACCGCGGAGACCATCTCAAATATTGACCATTACTAAAGTAATGTAGTCTGTTTCCAATACTCAGTTTCAATTCGCGCAGTGCATTTATATCCAGTTGCTGGAAAACATCAAAAAGTTGGCTGGTTCTGCGGCTGATAAAAGATTCTCTTGTTAAACCTAATTCAATATAACGTACATCAAAATCAGAATATGAAAGCCCCAATTCAAGCTTTCCTTTATTTAGAGGCACAGATAAAGTTTGTTTAAAATCAAATTGATAGATTTCATTTTCCAGATTTAAAGGTTGAATAATAACACTGTCAACTCTTTGACTTGATACATTTGTAGTTGATGGAAATTCAAAATCGTCTTTGTGATAATAGCTGGAATATGAGGTGTAACCCAAACTTGTGCTGGAATTATATTTATTACCAAACTGAGTATGAATTTGGCCTGTAACCGAGATGTTATCCCATTGATTTAGAGTTGTATTATTAGATATAAATTCGCGCTCATCTCTTTGATAATCTTGAGAAGCTTCATCATTACCCAAGTAAGCGCTTAAAATGAACTGAGTTCCAGATTTATTTTCGAAATAAAGTTTTCCATGTAAATCATAAAAAGAAGCATCCGTGTTTTGAATGTTGATCTCATCCACACTTATGTCGCGAATAAAACGATGACGTATCATTGGGTCGACAAATAAATCTAAAGGCCGGTTTACGTCCAGTCCATATTCGATCATCTGTGCATTATTAAACCAATTTATTTGATCCAAATACGACCACCTGCCGGATAATAGGAAACTCGATTTCCCACCAATAATGGGACCTTCTAAAGTGGATTTGATTGCCGTATTACTAATGCCAATAGATCCTCGAATATCGTTTAAAGAACCGGTTCGAGTGATCAATGATAACGTGCCACCAAGTGGAGCTTGGTATTGAGCCGGTGTAACATCGTAGAAAAAACCACTCGATTTAAGTGCATCAGCATTCATGGCATCAAGCAGACCAAATAAATGGCTTTGATTATAAACTGTCTGACCATCGAGAAGTACCTGAAACCCATCCGATGAGCTACCACGGATATTAATTCCATCGTTTACTGCGGCACTCATTGATACTGCAGGAATCATTTGAAGAGAACGTACCGCATTACTTTCACCCAACGGACTAAATGTACCAATTTTCATCAAACCATTAAGAACAGTGTCGTTTGGCGTGTAAAAATTGATGCCCTGAACCACAATTTCTTTGCCGCTATATGGTTTAGGATTTAATCGGATTGCGACATCTTGCCAATGGATAGATTCATCTATTTGAAAGTGTACTTTTTCGCTCGAATAACCAACATAAGAAACAAGGATTATCAGCTCCGTATCACCCGACTCAATAGATATATCAAATTGTCCATTTACGTTTGTTATTACTCCGTCAATAAAGCCAAATTCCCGCCAAGAAAGTGTAGCAAATGGCAAGCGTTCACCTGTATTGTTATCAATCACAAAGCCGGAGATGTTAATTTGATTATTTACCGTTGATGAATTGGATTTATAAATAAGGCCCTGATTGCGGTCTTCATCAACTTTTAAGCCTAGTTGATTCGCTTTTATTGCAGACGAAAACTTGTCAAACAAACTCCCTCTGTCTGCATCAAAAGTTAATTTAATATCAGCAATTAAAGCTTCGCGATATAAAAATCGATAAGAAGTTTTTTCTTCAATATCGTCGATTATTCTTAATAATGATGTGTTTTCATACGAAAACTGTTGACCATACAGTTCACCAATCAACAACAAAACCAACCCGAAACTTCTCAAAATATGACCGAGTGAAAACATGTTCTATTCCATTGATATAAACTCAAATTTATTTTCTGATATTTGCCTGAACGTACCGCCAAGTACTAAACCGAGGTCATCCAATGTTTGAGTAATTGAAACCAATCTAAGACTCCCATCAATACTGGTTCTGTTTTGAAGTTGATTTATATTTATGGTGACTCCGAAATGTTGATTAATCTCATAAATAACTTCTTCCGGCGAACTACTATTGAAAACGATGGTATTTGAAATCCAGTCTGTAAATTGTTCAGCATCACGTTGTGACAATAAGTTAATACTACCTTGTTGCACTTGCGAGGATTGACCCGGTGTAAGGATGATTTCTTCGTTGTTAGAGTTTGATGTGAATGAAACGCGACCTTCTTCCAGGAAAACAATTGCTTTTTCTCCCCAAGTACTAAAGTTAAATCTAGTGCCTAAAACGGTAACAGTACCATAAGATCCATCAACAGAAAAGGGAGTATTTGGGTCAGAAATTACATCAAAGAATGCTTCTCCGTCTAATAAATAAGCTCGTTCATTTTTATGTGTATTTTTTCGATGTAAAGTCGAGTTAGGGCGCATGGTAACCTCAGTTCCGTCATCCAAGGTAATAACTTCAATTTGTGAACCGGATTGAGCTACCAAGTTCAATTGTGGTTGTAATGTAATCCAGTAAATGCCGATGAAAGCTGCTACGAGTATCACAGCTGCAGAGGCCCAAGCAAAAGTTGAAGGTCGTGCAAAGAATGGGGTAATTTTTGCAGGTTGTATTCTTGTTTTAGCATTAATGTTTTCCCAAAGAGAATTAGTTATTGAAGTAGACACAGTTGAACTCGATAACTCAATTTCTTTATACACAAGAAGCCGATCAATCAAGCTGTTTTCGATTTCCGAAAAAGATGAACCTGAATCAATTACCGCACCAATTGTTTGTGCGAGAATCAAATCAGGATCATTAAGGGGAAGTGTATTTTCGGTTGCCATTGTTCTGGGAATAAAGAAGCAGGTCGTGATTCCGACCTGCTCATTAAAGTATTAAATCAACTTAGAATCCTCTATGGTCATGTCCATTACGGTCATGTCCATCTTCTCTTCTATCACCGTCACCAAGAGAGAATCGAATTACTTGTGGAAGTTTGTTGAATCTCATAAGAGCTGTTCCATCTTCAGATAAGTCGATTGTTCCTTCCATGATGGTCTCTTCGGGAACACCATTAACTGTTTTGCTCATAACTATACTGTAGGTAAGTGTACCGGATACTGCAAATTCTAATGAGCCATGGGCCTCAACAGTGTCTTTATTCACGGCTACATTTTCGAAGCTTATATTAACATCATAAGATCGGCTTGCTTGCACAGAATCACGTGTTACACCTTCTGCTGTACCTGTTCCGGTATGAATACCGCTTAGCGAAAGAATTGGGCTTGTTTCGTGAATACCGGCTAGGTTAAAATCATCTGTTTTAGAAAAACTGCCACTTCTAAATGGACTATTGTGTGAACCAATTTTGGTTCCTGAGTAAGAAATTGCTTCAATAAGATCTTTATCTACTTTAGGGAACTCTATGAAGGCCTCATCAAGATCAGTGTAAATAATATCTTGAGTTATCTCAATGGATTTACTAAAATTACCATTTTCAACAATTCTGGAATAATCTAAACTGTGCGTTCCGGTTTCAGGATCGTAGCTATAAGTGAAATTTCTTTCACGACCACGGCCGTCATTCCCTCGTCGATCCATTTTAAAATTTTGGTCGGTTTCACCGTAAATGATTCCGTCTGAACTTACATCTGAAAAGGCATCATATAAACTGCTTATCATGCCTGATTCATCGTCGGCTAATGATGTGGTTACGATTTGAGCTGCCAGATCAACATCTTCATTTGAAATGGCTTCGACATCATTATTTACTGATGAGCAAGCACCAAAAGTTACCAATAAGGCTAATGCCAGAAGTGATAGGTGTTTTAAGTTGCTTTGGTTTTTCATTTGAGTTACCTCGTGTTTTATTAAGGTTTGTTTTGTGTTTCACCCTTAATACACCGCAGTTTTAATATACCCCCAATCTGTCTTCAAAAAAATATTGCTTTACAATAACAATCACCAGTAAATCTAATTAAATCAGCTTGTATCAGACAATTATTCACATTATCAAACCAAAAAAGAATCTTTGAATTGCTAACAATGAGTAAGGTTAAAAATTCATCTTTTTAATGTGTTTGGAAAGATAGATAATCGACAATGGCTAATAATTCCAAAGGATTACCCATTGTTGGTATAAATCAGATACAGTTTTTAATTATTTCTAATTCTGAAATAAAATAATGAAAGTAAGGCGTTTCGTATTGGCACGATTTGAACTCAGGAGCTCAGTAGTAACAACAATAGCGGATGAATCGACCGTTTTATTATCTATTGCAAATGCAGCTGACATTCTAGAGCACTAATTTCTAAAACCTTCCAATTTTCCGCGCATTTCCTTTAACGCATGGCCCATGTGATTTTCAATTGTTTTAACAGAAACATCTAAAACGAGGGCAGCATCTTTATAAGTGAATTCTTGAATAAAACATAATCTAAATACGGCTTGTCGTTTCTCAGGCATTGATTGGATAGCTTTTTCAATAGCTTGTGCAAGTTCATTATTTGTAATCGATGAATCTGTTTCTTCTGATCCTTCAGGCTCACTTATGGCTGGGTTATCATCAAATTTAGAATGATCTCGAATCACATTTAACATTCTTGTGTAGGCAATTCTAAATAAGTACGCACGTAATGATTTCTGTGGATCAATTTCAGATCGCTTTTCCCAAATCAAAACAAAAGCTTGCTGAACTAAATCTTCAGCTTGTTGCTCCGACATTCCCTTTTTTAATAAAAAGTGATATAGAAAAGCATGATGCTTATTAAAAAAAGATTTAAACGCTGAATGATCGCCCGACTTTATAGCCAATAAAAGTTCAGGATCGTCATGTTCGGAGCTCTTCTTTAGAGCAAGTAATATGAGTAGGTAAAGAACCAAAAAATTCATGCCCAAATATAGGGGCAATTCACAAACTTGCGTATACTTTTTAAATGGATTCCCTAAGTTTAACTATGACATTTGTATCGATACTTTGGATGCTGGTTTTAAACCTACAAGAAGTTCCTCAGATTGAGGTTTATCAAGTAGAAAAACCTGGTTATGTAGAAATTTGGGCACGAAACCCACATGTTTATCCTGTAACTATAGAGCTAACAGCGGAACTTGAGAATTTAAGTAGCGACAAGTTAATCCCACATACTGATGTATTAAGTCCCGAATCGAATAGCAAATTAGTGCGACTTGACCCAATTAATGACAGCAGTGCCTGGAATTTTGATACTCGATTTGTGACCTACAAAGGAGATGTATTTGCTCAACATCAGGACGATTATGCATATCAATTTCCTTATCGGATTGGAAGCAGTCATTTGGTTTCACAAGCGTATCATGGAGATTTTTCGCATAGTGGAAGTGCAGCATACTCCATTGATTTTGCCATGCCGGAGGGAACTCAAATTTATGCCGCGCGAGCAGGGGTAGTCATTGAAGTTGTGCAACGTTTTAATGATGGCGGCAATGACAAATCTTTTATTGATAAAGCAAATTTTGTTACCATTTTACATGGTGATGGGACAATGGCTGATTATTCGCACCTTCGATTAAACGGTGCCAGAGTAGCAAAAGGAGATGAGGTGAAGGTTGGTCAGTTTCTGGGATTTTCAGGAGCAACTGGATTTGTAACCGGTCCACATCTGCATATAGGAATTAAAAAAACCGTTTTAGGTGGGAAATATGAGACTATACAAGTAAAATTTGCGACAATTAACGGGCCGGTAACTCCAACCGAAGGAATGAGTTACACGGCGTATTAATCACTTATTTTTTGGTAGATTTAATTTCCAACTCCTTTAATGAAAGTCCTTCCATTACTTTATCGTAATTAGAAATATCTTTTGGCAAGATAATGTCGTTTTCTTCACGAGCCAGACCATTTAATTTACCAAGATACTTTGCTGCCAGTCGCAGGCGCATGGCCTCGGTTCCCATTGGTTGCGATAGAGCATCAGCTACTTTTTCAATTGAAATAGCCGTTGATTCCGCCAGGGCTTCGATCTCATGAGCTAAACCTTCAGCTTCGTTAATCCGTTTTTGCATTTCAGCTTCTGATATGTTGATGATCTCAGCTCGAATACCTTCTGCATCATTTACCTTAGAACCTTTTATTCCCTCAGATTTTGCTATTTCAGCCCTACGATCTCGTTCAGCCGTCATTTGACGCTCCATAGCATTTTGAACCGTTCTTGGCGGAATTATATTTTTTATTTCATAACGATGAACTTTCATACCCCATGGCAATTCCATCTCGGCAAGTACTTTAACTACTTCCTTACTCATAAAAGCACGTTCTTCAAAAGTCTCATCCAGGTCCATCAACCCAATTACAGAGCGAGTTGTAGTTTGCGAAAGTTGAATGGCAGCATTTCTGTAATTAGTAACCCCATAACTAGCATTTACCGCATCGGTAACACTTAAGTATATAACTCCATCTACTTCAACTTTTACATTATCTTTTGTGAAGCATTCCTGAGGTTCAACTTCGATTGTTTCTTCACGTAAATCCTGCCGATAAACAACTTTATCAAGAAAGGGGATAAGGGCATGAAAACCAGGGCCAAGTGTTTTTCTGTAGTTCCCCAAACGTTCAACAATGTAGGCAAATTGATTAGGTACTAACTTAAATGAAGAGATAAACTTGAACACTAGAAAAAATCCAAACCCGATTACAAGCACTTGGCTAATAGTTTCGATGATATTCAGGAATTCCATATTATTTTCCTCCCTTGTTTTTGGTATGATCACTAACTTTGCTTACACCCTCAAAAAAGGTCTTAAGATTTGCTGTTTCAGTTGGTAAAACAGATACATTAGAGTGTTGCAGAATATTGCCAAATTCATCGATGTATTGTTCCACAAGTTTGGTTTTTACTGCCAATTCTCCACCGGGTCTTTGCATAGCCTCTGCGATTCGTCTGATACCGGTTGCAGTTGCAGTAGCAACCAATTCAATTTCTTTGGCTTTACCAATTGCTTCGTTTATACGTTTCTGTCTATTTGCTTCAGATATCAAGACCTGGCTTGTCTGTTCCCCTTCAGATTCATTAATTCTAGCTTGTCTGAATCCTTCGGAATGAGTGATTTCAGCACGTTTTTCACGTTCTGCTTCCATCTGCTTTTCCATCGTGTCCACAATTAAATTAGAAGGTCGGATATTCTTGATTTCGTAACGCAACACTTTAATTCCCCAAGGTTCGGCAGCTTTATCAATTTCACGAACTATATTTTCATTCATCTGCTCACGCTGACTAAATGTATCATCTAAGGTTATTTTACCTACCTCAGAACGCATCGTAGTTTGAGCAAGATTTATAGATGCTGCCTGATAGTTGGAAATTCCATAACTAGCTTTGTAGGCGTCCATCACTTTTATGTACACCAAACCATCAACGGCTACCTCTATGTTATCTTTAGTTATGCAAGTTTGACTTGGAACGTCCAATACTTGTTCACGCATTTCTCGCCGATAAGCAGGCCGATCAACGAAAGGGATCAAAAAGTGAAATCCCGGAGATAAATTCTGTTTGAATTTTCCTAATCTCTCCTGAATTACCTGTTCACGAAACTCAACAATAATAAAGAGTTTTGTGAAGATAAAGTATGTTAGTAAAATGGATATTAATGTAAGTGTCCAACCCATAGATTCTCCTGTTTAGTCTTTTATTCTTTGTCTTTCGGTTGATTTTTCAATCCGATTTACCGGTTCAACAATCCAAGTGGTATTTTCTCGGTATTTGATGCGAACTTGAGATCCCGCCGGCACGTCACCATCTATAGTTTTAGCCTGCCAGGAAATTCCCTGATATCTAATTCTGCCATCATTAGTCAAGTCGTTGATGTCTTCAACCACATCCACAATTTGATCCATTGCTTCATAATCTTCATCAGCAACTTTAAATGTTGCTTCTCCACCAAAGTATTTTTTGATGAACGGTAAAGCACCTACTGTTAGAACAACCGATGTGATAAACCATGCCAAAGTTGCAGTTGTTGGATCAGATAGAAGCCCAATGAAACGAAGTAAGCCAATAACGAGACCACTAAAGCCTAAAATTAAAGCCATACCACTTGGCAATACTGCCTCGAGCACCATTAAAAGGATACCGCCAATTAAAAAAATCCAGGTAAGTAATTCGCCATCCATAAACTAACTTCCGTTTTTAACTTGAAATAGTAGATACAAAATGGATCGCTAAAAATCCCGATTTGTTGGCATTATATTTGCAAAATTATTCGCATGTCTGATTATGAAAAGAAAGATAATAGAGGAATAGCAACACTCTGGGAAACGCTCTTAAAAATCTTTGCATTAAGCAAACCGTATAGAGCACGATTTTATATTGCTACAGCACTTGTATTAACTGCTTCGGCAATTTGGTTGTCGGTTCCATTAGGATTAAGAGAATTACTTGATGCTGTTTTTGAACATGGTGATGATCGACTTCTAAATATATTGGCTGTTGGTTTAATGATCTTGTTTGTTGTTCAAGCCGGGTTTTCGTTTGCCGGTAATTATCATCTAGAATGGGTGGGGGAAAGAGTAGTTACCGATCTTCGAAAGAAAGTGTATGAACATTTACATCGTCTGGGTTTTCGATTTTTCGCCGATCGGAGATTAGGCGAAATTACTTCTCGCTTAACAAACGACATAGGATCTATACGAACCGCGTTGACTGATTCACTACCTCAATTATTGACAATTACTTTTTCAATGATCGGTTCGGTTACATTAATGGTGATATTAAACTGGCGATTGAGTGCGGTAATTTTCCTTACGGTTCCAGTAGTAACTATAGCTACACGATATTTTGGCCAAAAAATCAGGAAATTATCAAGAAATATTCAAGATGAATTAGCTGACTCCACAGCTGTTGCAGAAGAGGCACTCGGGGCTGTTCGATTAGTTAAAGCTTTTGTTCGTGAGGATTATGAGGTAAGCAGATATTCGGATGCTATCGAAAAATTATTTAAGACTGTTCGTCGAAAGGTTGTTCTTACTCAACTATTTTGGTCTGGTGTTGGAATCATGTTTTTGAGTACTCTTGTAATCATTTTTTGGTACGGCGGTAAAGAAGTACTTTCTGATAGATTGACAGCTGGAGATTTGGTAGCCTTTATTATTTATGCACTTAATATATCTCGATCCATAAGTCAAACTTCACGTTTATATACGGCTGTAAATACAGCTGCAGGAGCTTCTGAGCGAATATTTGAACTGCTAGAAGAAAGTCCGGAAATTCAGGATAATGAGCATGCAACAGAATTGAATTCAATTGAGGGAAAAATCAAAGTTAAGAATTTGACATTTTCTTACGACGATGATCGTACAATTTTAAATGATTTGAATTTTGAAGTTGAAGCGGGTCAGACGATTGCATTGGTAGGGCCAAGTGGTGCCGGAAAAAGCACACTATTGAATTTAATTCCGAGATTTTATGATCCAACACAAGGAGCAATTCTTGTAGATGGACAAAACATCAGAGATGTAAAATTTAAATCTTTGAGAAACCATATTTCTATTGTTCCGCAAGAAGTGCATTTATTTGGAAGCAGCATAAAAGACAATATTCGGTATGGCAAGTTAAATGCTACGAACGCAGAAATTATTGGAGCTGCAAAAGCTGCAAATGCGCATGAATTTATAAGTGAGATTCCTGAAAACTACGAAGCCATGATCGGCGAAAAAGGAGTGAAGTTATCTGGTGGGCAGCGTCAAAGACTAGCAATAGCAAGAGCCATACTTAAAAACCCGGAAATTCTACTTTTAGATGAAGCCACATCATCGCTTGATTCAGAATCAGAAGCTCAGGTTCAAGAAGCTCTGTATAGATTGATGAAAGGCAGAACTACATTTGTGATTGCACACAGGCTTTCAACTGTACAACATGCAGATCGAATTCTTGTTTTGGATAAAGGTCGGATCGTTGAGGATGGCTCTCATCAGGAATTGCTTGAAATGGGAGGCTTATATAGTCATCTATATGAGTTGCAATTTAGAGACTTGGATACAGTCTAGTTGTTGTTATTGTATGCACCAATAACATCACTATAACTCATATCATCCAGTAAATCGCGACTTTTTAGTTCCTGCAAAAAATCAACAGGTACGTTACTGTTGTATAGTCCAATGATTCCAGAATATGAATATACATCAAGTAAATTTACATCCCGAAGTTGCTGTAAATAGTCAATAGTTACGTTTGAGCTATAAAGTCCGATGATTGCCGAATAACTGAAATCATTCAAGAATCCACTTTGCTTCATATTTTGGAGATAATCGATGGACACATTTGAACTATATAATCCGATGATCGCCGAATAACTAAAATCATTCAAGAATCCACTTTGTTGCATATTTTGGAGATAATCGATGGACACGTTTGAGCTATAAAGTCCGATGATTGCCGAATAACTAAAATCATTCAAGAAACCACTTTGTTGCATATTTTGGAGATAATCGATAGACACATTTGAACTATATAGTCCGATGATGGCCGAATAACTGAAATCATTCAAGAAACCATTCTGTTTCATATTTACAAGGTAATTAACCGGTACACCGGAACTATATAACCCAATTATCGCACTATACGAAAAGTCGTTGATAAGACCAGCGCCTTCAAGATCTTTTAAATATTGAATGGGAACACCGCTATTATAAAAAGCTTGTATAGCACTGCCTGAAAACATGTTCAAATTTTGCTCATTAAAGGCTTCTAAATAATCTAAATAGTCCCCGTCAAAATTTTGATATTGTATGCTTGGTGCATCAGGCGCAACCGGTACTGGGGGTAAGGGTGTAACAAAATTATCAATTGCAGGAACAGTATTTGATTCACTGGTATTAAATGGAAAAAATAGAGAAGGACCAACAATCATGCTCCACGCAGCTAAAACAGTTATAATTGCTCCAATAGCTATCGCATTTCGTTTAAATGTTGGCCGCTTTTCTTCAACATGGCCGATATGATCGTTTGTAACTTTCTCTCCAGCCTTTTCTTCGAGGTAAGAATCTAAATCAAATTCGCCATTTGTATTTTTATCTTTAAATCTAGTGCTACTCATAATTAATTCTCTTCCAATAATTCAATGATTTCATCAGCATCAAGTCGATCGAGTAAACCTGCTTGATTTAGTTTAGTTAAAAAACTAATTGGTATTCCTGAGCTTTGTAGAGTTCTAATCGATTCCACATCAAATTGATTGATGTTTAAGGCCTCTAATTCTCTTGAATATTGGTCAAAATTCAAACGGTTTGATGATCCTGCTTCAATCTGTATGTTAGAGAAATCTATATTCGATAATGCCTCAAGTGCTGCTGATCCCGCAATGTCTTCTAGGCCTTCAAGCGCTTCAAAGCCAATTAATGCTTCAAGACTTTCTAGGCCTTCTAATCCCTCAAGACCTTCTAAACCTTCTAATGCGGCAAAAGCAGCCTCCATAGCTAATGCAATAGATTGCTCTGTTAGTATCTCAATTTCCTCAGAGTTGGCTAAATTACTAACACTTTGCTCAAGCTGAGCAAATTGTTCGGCTCGTCTGAGTGCATCATTATCAAGAACTAAAATTCCTTCTTCATTACCATCCTGAGGAATTACAAGAATTGATCCATCATTTTGAGGTGCATCCACTAAAATTATTTCAGCATCCTGATTTGTGAAAATTCCCGCAATTGCA
>Ga0316205_10003945_pt1 | contig 13470 bp, 9 predicted proteins | sample 3monthpyrite_MG_FD_204941 | JGI IMG/M metagenome (GOLD analysis project Ga0316205, IMG submission 204941) | Microbial mat bacterial communities from mineral coupon in-situ incubated in ocean water Damariscotta River, Maine, United States -... | ecosystem: Environmental > Aquatic > Marine >... | reverse complement strand
CCATTGCTGCCCAAAAAGCGACCATGGAGTTTCTATTAATTAACCATCCGCTTGATTGCCCAATATGTGACCAGGGTGGGGAGTGTGAATTGCAAGATGTTGCGATGGGGTACGGCGGAGATGTGTCCCAGTATTCCGAGGGCAAACGTGTTGTTTTAGATAAAGATCTGGGTTCGTTAATTTCAACTGATATGACGCGTTGTATTCATTGCACACGTTGTGTACGTTTCGGTCAAGAACTCGCAGGTATGCGTGAAATGGGTGCTACTGGTCGAGGTGAGCACACCAAGATCGGCACCTATATTGAACAAGCTGTTGATTCTGAAATGTCAGGCAACATTATTGATTTATGTCCGGTGGGAGCTCTAACAGCAAAACCTTCACGTTACTCAGCACGTGCCTGGGAATTAATGCAGAAACCATCTGTTGCTGCGCATGATTGTATGGGGTCGAATTTATCTAACCATACTTTTAGAGGGTCAGTAACACGAGCCGTACCGCGTGATAACGAAAGTATAAATGAATGTTGGTTATCCGACCGTGATCGCTTTAGTTATGAAGGTATTAACAGTCAGTCACGACTGACAGCACCCATGATTAAAGTAAATGGTAGTTGGAAAGAAACTAGCTGGGATACAGCGCTTGAGTTTACTACTAAAGAACTATCGACTGCAGGGTCAGATTTAGGATTGTTAGTGTCTCCAAATTCAACCTTGGAAGAAATGAGTCTGGTACGCCAAATTGCTTCTGGTTTAGGTTCCAATAATATTGATCATCGTTTACGACAAATTGATTTTAGACAGCAGACGGTTGAATCTGTGTTCCCGTCACTAGGACAGAGCATAGAAAACCTGGAGAAACAGGATGCTGTATTGTTAATTGGATCTAATGTTCGTAAAGAACAACCGATAGCAGCACATCGTTTACGAAAAGCATCCATGAATGGCGCGAAAATCATGTTTGTAAATACCTGTGATTTTGATTTTCATTTTAATGTCGCCGAAAAAATCATTACAGCACCTGATCAATTACTGCAAAATTTGGCTGGAATTACTAAAGCCGTTATGGATTTAACTGGAACTTCAATTCCTACAGGGTTACAACATGTGCTGACAAATACCAGCGCTAATGACACGCAGTTGGCTATAGCTGAACATCTGAAAACTGAAGAAAATTCCAGCGTTATATTAGGTGTGCAAGCGCAACATGCGCCGTACCTTACTGAAATTCGTGCGATGGCAAGCGCAATTGCACAAGCCACGGGTTCAGCCTTTGGCTATTTAACTGAAGGCGCTAATACAAGTGGCGCATGGCAAGCGGGCATATTACCGCAAGGCCTGAATACACAGGAAATGATTAAACAAGGGATGAAGGCGTTTATGTTATTAAACGTAGAGCCTGAATTTGATATTGCCGAACCAGATGTTGCAACTAAAGCGATGGCAAGCTCTGATTTTATTGTTTCTTTAACATCATTTGTTAGTGACGCAATGAAGGAATACGCTAACGTCTTGTTACCTGTTAGCCCCATTGCGGAAACATCGGGAACATTTATAAATGTAGCTGGTGACGTACAAAGCTTTGCAGGGGTTACACAACCACAAGGCGAAACGCGCCCGGCATGGAAAGTGTTGCGTGTATTAGGTAATTTGCTTGATTTAAATGGTTTTGATTATGTTAGCTCAGAAGAAGTACGTGATGAAGAATTAGCAAGAATCGATTCAGTTGAAATGAATAACTTTATTGCGGTTGAAGAAAAAGTGGTTATGCCAGAGAAAACTGATGGCTTGATGAGAGTAGGTGGCGTTGCAACATATCATGAAGATGCAATTGTTCGTCGAGCGGCAGCCTTGCAAAAAACCAATGATGCCAATCAAACAGGTGCGCGTATCAACGCAGCTCTCGCAAATAAATTAGGGTTAAATGAAGTTGAGAAAGTATTGGTTCGCCAATCAGGAGATGATGTCAGCATGTCACTGACAATTGACGAAGGTATTCCTGATGGTTGCGTGTGGGTTCCTATGGCTACCCCGGAAAGCGCAAAACTGGGTTCTGTGTTTGCCGCTATAGAACTGGAGGCGGATTAATCATGATGGAACTCATTATATATATGGTTATTATTTTGCTTAAGGTGATGGCGATTATAGTGCCTTTAATGCTAGGCGTTGCTTACCTTACTTACGCAGAACGAAAATTAATTGGTTATATGCAGGTTCGTGTTGGACCAAACAGAGTAGGCCCAAAAGGCTGGTTGCAGCCAATTGCGGACGCATTAAAACTACTCATGAAAGAAATTGTTATACCTACTAAAGCTAATAAATTTTTATTTATTATCGCACCGATGTTATCCATCGGTCCTTCGCTGGCTGCGTGGGCAGTTGTTCCGTTTAGTGAAGAATTGGTCTTGTCTAATATAAATGCGAGTCTTTTGTATATATTAGCAATGACCTCACTAGGTGTTTATGGAGTCATCGTTGCTGGTTGGGCATCGAATTCAAAATACGCGTTTCTTGGAGCGATGCGATCAGCAGCGCAAATTGTTGCTTATGAAATTGCAATGGGTTTCGCATTGGTCGGTGTATTAATGGCTGCTTCAAGTATTAATCTGCATGAGATTGTTATGCAGCAATCAGGTGGCTTATGGCATTGGTATTGGATGCCGTTATTTCCATTATTCCTGGTTTATTTTATCTCGGGTGTGGCTGAAACAAACCGTGCTCCTTTTGACGTTGCTGAAGGTGAATCTGAAATTGTTGCAGGTTTCCATGTTGAGTATTCGGGCATGACGTTTGCTGTATTCTTCCTGGCTGAATATGCCAACATCATTCTTATTTCAGTATTGACGGCCTTGATGTTTATGGGTGGCTGGTTGTCACCATTCCAGGGTATTCCAGTTATCGGTGATACATTCCTGGGTGAGTCGAGCATAGTTTGGTTCCTCGCAAAATCTGCATTTTTTGCTTTTGTTTTTCTCTGGTTTAGAGCAACCTTTCCGCGTTATCGATATGATCAAATCATGCGTTTGGGCTGGAAGGTATTTATCCCAATAACCATTATTTGGATATTGGTACTAGGCGTGGTTATAGCTGCCAAGGTTTCATACGTCACATTGGGTGTTTGGACTGTAGGAATAGCAGCTGCTTATATGTTGTTTAATAAAGTAACAACAAAGGCAGGAGCATAATTATGATCAAGACATTAAGAAATGCATTTCATAGTCTTTTCCTTTTGGAGTTAATAAAAGGTTTAAGGCTGACAGGTCGGTACATGTTCGCCAGAAAGATTACGATTCAGTACCCGGAGCAAAAAACACCAATGTCACCACGTTTTCGTGGCTTACATGCTTTACGTCGATACCCTAATGGAGAAGAGCGTTGTATAGCTTGTAAGTTATGTGAGGCAGTCTGTCCAGCATTAGCCATTACTATTGATTCTGAAGAACGGGATGATGGCAGCCGACGCACAACACGGTATGACATTGATCTCTTTAAGTGCATATTTTGTGGTTTCTGTGAAGAAGCATGTCCTGTTGATTCAATTGTAGAAACCAGACATTTTGAATACCACTTCGAAGAACGTGGTGAACAAATAATGACTAAAGATAAATTATTAGCATTGGGTGATCGTTTTGAATCACAAATTGCAGAAGATAGGGCAGCTGATGCTGCTTATCGTTAAGTTAAACAGGCGATAGAGATTATGACATTCGAAAAAATCATGTTTTATCTTTTTGCAGGCATTTTAATACTGGCTGCAATTAGAGTGATTACAGCCCGTAACCCGGTTCATTCGGCCTTGTTCCTTGTACTGGCATTTTTCTCCAGTGCATGCCTGTGGATATTACTGGAAGCTGAATTTCTAGCGATAACACTGGTGCTGGTTTATGTGGGCGCTGTTATGGTTTTGTTTCTGTTCGTAGTCATGATGCTGAATGTTAACGTTGATACTATGCGTGAAGGTTTTATTAAATATTTACCCATAGGTGTTGCGGTGGCAGTTATTAGTGCCATAGAAATGGGTATAGTGATAACAGCAAACTTTGGTTCTGATAAAGCACCAGCGTTAGTCAGGCATGGAGTGGACTATAAAAATACAGAAGCAATAGGCAGAGTATTGTATACAGAATATTTGTTTGCATTTGAAGTAGCTGCTGTTCTGTTGTTAGTTGCGATTGTGGCCGCTATTGCATTAACCATGCGTAAACGACCGAATACAAAATTCCAGAATCCTTCTGAGCAGGTATTGGTGAAGAAGGCAGATCGCTTACGTGTGGTGAAGATGAAATCAGAGGAGAGACAATCATGATTACTTTATCTGATTATTTGCTGGTTTCCGCAATCCTGTTCTGTTTGTCATTAGCAGGGATTTTCCTGAATCGTAAGAATGTAATTATATTATTGATGTCGATTGAATTAATGCTGTTATCAGTGAATATCAATTTCGTTGCTTTCTCAACTTTTTTGCAAGATATATCAGGCCAGGTATTTGTATTTTTTATACTGACAGTTGCGGCAGCAGAAGCGGCCATAGGTCTTGCCATACTAGTTGTACTGTATCGTAGTAAACAATCCATTAATGTTGATGACATGGATTCAATGAAAGGTTAGTAACGTGACTGATAACATGCAAAACATTTATTTAATGATACCGCTAGCACCATTGTTTGGTGCAATTGTAGCCGGGTTATTTGGTCGTAAAATTGGAAGAACTGCATCACATGTAGTGGCAATAGCAGGGGTTGCAATTGCCTTTGCATTATCTCTGATCGTTTTCAATCATATCGTTATTAATGAAGCGCCTGCATACAATGAAACAGTTTATACCTGGATGGTTAGCAACGGCATAAATTTTGAAGTTGGCTTCCTGGTTGATAAATTAACAGCGATGATGTTGATCGTTGTAACTTTCGTATCATTAATGGTGCACGTGTATACGATTGGTTATATGCACGACGACCCGGGTTATCAACGATTCTTTAGCTACATTGCATTATTTACATTTGCGATGTTAATGCTGGTTATGGCGAATAATTTCATGCAACTATTTTTTGGTTGGGAAGCAGTAGGTCTGGTTTCTTATTTGTTGATTGGTTTTTGGTATACGAAACCGACTGCAATCTACGCTAACTTGAAAGCATTCTTAGTAAACCGTGTTGGTGACTTTGGTTTCCTTCTTGGTATAGCAGCAGTATTGATGTACTCAGGTAGTCTTGATTATGCAGAAGTGTTTAAGCAAGCGCCGAATATGAGCAAACAGACGATAGAGATCTTTGCGGGCCATGAATGGTCGGTGATGACGGTTACCTGTATTTTATTGTTTATTGGTGCCATGGGTAAATCAGCACAGGTTCCATTACATGTTTGGTTACCTGACTCTATGGAAGGTCCAACACCAATTTCCGCATTGATTCATGCTGCTACTATGGTTACGGCTGGTATTTACATGGTTGCACGTATGTCACCATTGTTTGAGCTGTCTGAAACAGCGCTTACATTTGTGTTGGTGATTGGTGCGACGACAGCATTGTTTATGGGCTTCCTGGGTTTAATTCAGCATGATATTAAACGGGTAGTTGCATACTCAACATTATCTCAATTGGGTTACATGACAGTTGCATTAGGTGTGTCGGCATATGCAACAGGTGTGTTTCACTTAATGACACATGCGTTCTTTAAAGCGTTATTATTTCTCGGCGCAGGCTCAGTAATTATTGCCATGCATCATGAGCAGGATATGCGCAAGATGGGTGGCCTGAGAAAATACATGCCTATTACCTGGATTACTTCACTGATTGGTTCATTGGCATTAATCGGCACACCTGGTTTCGCAGGTTTCTATTCAAAAGACGCGATTATTAGTGCAGTAAGAGATTCTTCATTGCCTGGTTCTGGGTATGCATATGTTGCAGTGCTGGCAGGTGTTTTCATAACCGCTTTGTATAGTTTCCGTATGTACTTCCTGGTATTTCATGGAAAAGAAAGAATGGATGATCACACGCGCGAGCATTTGCATGAATGTTCACGTGTTGTTACATGGCCGTTAATAGCATTGGCTATTCCTTCAGTGGTAATAGGTGCTATCTATGTAGATCAAATGGCATTTGGTGGATTCTTTGGTAGTGCAATTTATGTTGCCGATGCTCATAAAGTCTCAGTTGACGTAGCAGGATATTTCAGTAGTTGGTCAGGTTTGATTGTGCATTCATTTGCTGATTTCCCCGTGTACTTTGCAGCAGCTGGTGTTTTTACTGCCTGGTTCCTGTATATGAAGCGCCCTGATATTCCTGAGATGATCCAGCAAAAATTCTCATTCGTTCATAAAATACTCGATAATAAATATTATGCAGATAGATTTAATGAAATCGTGTTTGCAGGTGGTAGCCGGATGCTGGGCAGTACATTCTGGAAATTTGGTGATGCAAAATTAATTGATGGTTTGATTGTAAATGGTTCAGCTAAATCTATTGGTTGGTTCTCTGGCATTATTCGCCATGTTCAAACAGGTTATTTATACCATTATGCATTTGCAATGATCATAGGTCTGCTGTTGTTGCTGACCTGGATTGTGTTTAGATAATAGAGCGGTAAAGGATATTCAATGTTATTTGGTTATAATATTATATTAAGTGTGCTGATCTGGTTACCAATTATAGGTGGCCTGGTTGTGTTAGCTGCTGGAGAGAATAGGGCGCGAGTTATCTCCCTTGTGGTGACCATTGCAACATTCGTGTTGAGTATCCCTCTTTATACGCAATTTGATGTCACTACGGCTGCCATGCAATACGGTGAACTATATGCATGGATTCCCGCTTTCAATATTAACTATCAATTGGGTGTTGACGGAATTTCAATGCCATTGATTATTCTTACCAGCTTTACAACTGTATTGGTTGTACTGTCCGCGTGGGAAGTAATCAAGAAAAAACCTGAACAATATATGGCTGCCTTTTTGATAATGGAAGGCATTATGATTGGTGTTTTCTCGGCGCTGGACTCAATCTTGTTTTATGTCTTCTGGGAAGCCATGTTGATACCGATGTTCTTGATTATCGGTATTTGGGGTGGACCTAATCGCGTTTATGCAACGATCAAGTTTTTCCTTTATACATTTTTAGGCTCAGTGCTTATGTTGGTTGCACTGATTTACATGGGTTTAAAAGAGGGAAGCTTTTCAATTCAAGGCTTTCATTCGTTGCCACTTACATTTAATGAACAGATTTTTATTTTTTTGGCATTTTTACTGGCCTTTGCTGTCAAGGTTCCAATGTGGCCAGTCCACACGTGGTTACCAGATGCACACGTTGAAGCGCCTACTGGTGGTTCCGTTGTACTAGCGGCAATCATGCTGAAGATTGGTGGTTACGGGTTCTTAAGGTTTAGTTTGCCCATTACACCTGATGCGAGTAGTGCGCTAGATTGGTTAATTATATCGATGTCATTGGTCGCCGTTGTTTATATCGGTTTTGTAGCACTTGCCCAGACAGACATGAAAAAACTGATCGCCTATTCATCAATTGCACACATGGGTTTTGCCACATTAGGTTTCTTCCTGGTGTTTAGCATCATTGATAATACCGGTAGCGCACAGGATGCCGCTCTTGGTATGGAAGGTGGCATGGTACAAATGATTTCACATGGTTTTATATCTGCTGCCATGTTCCTTTGTGTGGGCGTTTTATATGACCGAATGCATAGCCGCGAAATAAGCGATTATGGTGGTGTGGTCAATACCATGCCAATATTTGCTGCTTTTATGGTGTTCTTCTCTATGGCAAATGCTGGTTTGCCAGGCACATCCGGATTTGTTGGTGAGTTTATGGTTATCCTGAATAGTTTTAAAGCTAACTTCTGGATTGCATTCCTGGCTGCAACGACATTAATTTTAGGTGCGGCTTATACATTATGGATGGTCAAACGTGTTATTTATGGTGAAGTCGCAAATGAAAATGTGGCAAAACTGGAAGACATGAATAGCCGTGAATTTTTTATTCTCGGAGTGTTGGCTGCTGCGGTCTTGTTCTTTGGTTTATATCCTGCACCCTTAACGGAAGTCATGCACGCAACTGTTGAGCACTTGTTACAACATTTATCGCTATCAAAACTATAAAGGTAAGTCGCACGTGTATCGTGCACCGAGGTTGAATTGATTATGAATGATTTTGAACTACCTAATTTTGCACTTGCATTGCCAGAGATGTTTTTGCTTGGCATGACTTGTCTGGTATTGGTTGTCGACCTCTTTTTAAATGACAAGAATAGAATTTTTACTTACTTACTCGCGCAGCTGACATTACTTGGTGCTGTCATCATCACTTATAATCAGGCCGGTTATGTATCTGAAATCAGTTTTTCAGGTTCGTTTATACGTGACGAGATGGGCGATATACTAAAAATATTTATCTATGTAATTACCGCCGTTGTATTTTTATATTCACGTGATTATTTACAGCAACGTCAACAATTTAAAGGCGAGTTTTATGCATTAGGTTTGTTTGGTGTTCTGGGTATGATGATCATGGTGTCTGCTCATAGTTTCCTGACTATCTATCTTGGACTTGAACTACTTTCATTGTCTTTATATACCATGGTTGCATTAAATCGTGATTCAGAAGCTTCTACTGAAGCGGCGATGAAATACTTTGTATTAGGTGCTATTGCATCGGGCATGCTGCTTTACGGCATGTCGATGATATATGGCGCTACAACTAGCCTGGATATAACAGAGATAGGTAAGCACATTACTGAAAATGGCATAGCTAAAGATGGCAAGATAGATATGGTGCTTAGTTTTGGTCTCGTGTTTATCGTTGTTGGTTTGGCATTTAAGCTTGGTGCTGTTCCATTTCATATGTGGGTACCGGATATTTATCATGGCGCGCAAACACCCGTTACGCTTTATCTGGGTGCGGCACCAAAACTGGCAGCTTTTGCAATGATTATGCGAATACTTGTTGAAGGTATGCAGGCTATTCACGCTGATTGGCAAATGATGCTGACGGCCATGGCTGTTTTATCACTTGCGGTAGGTAACATCATAGCAATAGCGCAAACTAACATTAAGCGTATGTTGGCTTACTCAACAATTTCGCATGTTGGTTTCCTGTTACTAGGTATCATTGCTGCCAATAAAGACGGTTATTCAGCCTCCATGTTTTATGTGCTGGTATATGCGCTGACTTCTGTGGGTGCGTTCGGTATGATTATTTTACTTAGTCGTTCAGGCTTTGAAGCAGATACTCTGGATGACTTTAAAGGCTTAAACGAAAGAAGCCGTTGGTATGCATTTATGATGCTACTGATCATGTTTTCAATGGCCGGGGTTCCCCCAACAGTCGGTTTCTTTGCAAAACTTTGGGTCATTAAAGCAGTTTTAGATGTGGATATGATATGGCTGGCCACGACTGCCGTATTATTCTCGGTAATAGGCGCTTATTATTACATTAGAATTATTAAGTTAATGTATTTTGATAAACCTATTGATAAAGCAGAGATCTCCGCTGGCATGGACATGCGGTTTGTTATCTCAACAAATGGTCTGTTAATGCTGGTACTTGGTTTGTTCCCAGGAGCGTTGATGGCTATTTGCCAATCGGTAATTAGTTAATCAGTTTAATGGTTCTATTGTCTTGAATCAGATATTGATATTAATAGTAGCACTGATAGCGGCTAACCTTACCTGGTTTAGCGAACGTTTCTTGTTTCTATTTGAAGTAAAAGGTAAAAAACCGTTTAAGATACGATTACTTGAAATAATTGTTATGTACTTGTTAATGGGTGCACTAGCAATGGGTTTTGAGTACAAATCAGCGGGGCAATTACACCAACAAAGTTGGGAGTTTTTTGTTATCACATTTTGCCTTTTTGTTGTATTTTCCTTGCCAGGTTTTCTTTACGAGTTCCTATTTAAAACCATCCTTCAAAAGCATAAAAAATAAAAAACCTATAATCTGTTCCAGCGTTTAATGCTGCAATATGCAATACCTCATGTTAGACTGAACGGTATGCAACTAAGGCAAAAATTGTTTTTAGTGTTAGGCCTGATGGCAATGATTCCATTGTTATTCTTGTTGTTTGGTGTGGTAGGCCATATCGAAAGCGATTTGGAAATCAGTACCAGTCGTGAAATTCATAAAACGTTAGATAATCTGGCACAAGAAATTTCTACCTTAATGGATAACCAGAAATCGCTTGTAAGAGGTCTGGCTAAGGTACCAGTAGTTAAAGAGTTTGCTCAGGTTGCAGTCGATAAAAGTGAAGACTCTCCTTATGAAGAACGTGCAATTGATTTGATGGCATTCTTTCTGAACTATCAATCAACTGTTCCCAGTATACAGGCTATTCGATTCACTGACTTAAGTGGTAAAACGTTAGTGAAGATAAAAGAAGGTCGTTTAATACCTAATAAAAATTTATTTCCAAATGGCCGGCATTATGTAGAAGATATCGCCTACAAACCATTTTTTAAATGGGCGATTAAAACGGATGAAGAGATCTCCATTTCTAACTTTGAACGCGGTCAGGTCTCTGGCGAGGTGGATTTCTGTCCTTCAATGGTGAGATACACCGTACCGATACGCGATGAGCTTGAATCACCATTTGGTTTATTGATCGTTAATATGTGGGGTAGACGTGTTGACGATGCGGTTCATGCGGCACTCGGTGGTTATCCCGGAAAAGCGTATATTGTTGAAGTTAACAACGATGAAGAACGAGACGGGATTTATCTTTATCATGAAGATACAGACAAACGTTTTGCAAACCAGGTAGGTACCAATTTTCGTTTTACCAATGAAATAACAGAAGCAGATTGGAATACAATAAAAAAGGCAGCCAAACCAGGAGTGATTTCACCAACTCAAGATAAATTATTTTATTACTCCAAATTTTCTCCCTATGCTGACCGTGAAACAAAATGGTTGCTGGTTATTGAGATGGATAGAGAAACCATACTTGAGCCAATATCTGGATTAAGAAATTGGATAGTCTATTTAATGCTTGTTGTAGTAATAGTAAGCCTGTTTATAGCCAGATGGGTGGCGACACGATTAGCAGAACCCGTACATGATCTGGCACAGATTATTACACGTTATGCAGATGGTGATCGTAATGCGCATTATAGTCATGATCATAAAGATGAAATAGGGATGGCGGGCAAGGCTTTTAATTACCTCACCCATCGGCTTGAAAAAGTACAAAAGCAACGAATAAAAGCAGAAATCGCAGCAAGGCAGGCTGAACGATTGGCTGCAGTAGGTCAAATGGCTGCGGGTATTGGACATGAAATTAATAATCCTTTGATGAATATCATGTCATTAGCGTCATTAGTCGACCAAAGCATTCCTGAAGACAAGACACAAATAAAAGATGATCTAAAAGCACTGCAAAATGAAGGTAAACGTTGTGCTGGAATTGTTCAGGGTGTACTTAATTTCGCACGTGAAAACAAACCTAAGTATGAAGAGTTTGATTTTTCGAAATTAATGCAAGACACCGCTGATATATTTGAGCATCGTGCACGAACATCTAATGTTGAAATTAAACTGGATCTGGAATCACCATTAATTATGCAAGGAGACGCAGGCCAGTTACAACAAGTGTTGGTTAATGTTGTAGTTAATGCGCTTCATGCATCGGTTCCTGGTTCTTATATTTTATTACGAGCCAGAGACGTTGATGGCAAGATAATGGCAGAAATACTGGATAATGGAAATGGAATTACTGATGAGAATATTGCGCGTGCTTTTAGTCCATTTTTTACGACTAAACCTGAAGGTGCAGGAACCGGGCTTGGGTTGTCGGTTAGTTATGGCATCATAAGAAAACACGGTGGTAGTATTGTATTAGAGAATAGATTGGAAGGCGGTGTCAGGGTTGAAATTATATTGCCTATTGTAAGTAGTAAGAAAGACACATTAAATGACCAGGAAACAGAGGTAGATAATGCAGGCTGAAGACTTAAAAATATTATTTGTTGATGATGATTCAGTGACATGCTCAGTTATGCATCGAAACTGTGATCGGGTCGGTTATAGCTGTGAGGTTTTTCAATCAGCAAAGTTATGTCTTGAAGAGTTCGAAAAAAATGGCGCTGGCTTGATTGTTACTGATCTTCGTATGCCAGAAATGAGTGGTTTTGAACTACTGTCGCACGTGCGTAGCATCGATAAAGATGTGCCGGTGCTTGTTATGACGGGTTATTCTTCTGTAGAAAATGCAGTAGAAGCAATGAAATTAGGCGCTACTGATTTCATAAAAAAACCGTTCGACTTTGAAGAGTTAAAATTAATTATTGATCGCAGTTTAAGTACATTTAAACTTAAAGAAGAAAACCAGTTACTGAAAAAACGTTTGCAAAGTAGTCGTAATCGTTTTGGTATGATTGGCGATACACCAGCGATGAAAAGTCTTTTTACGAAAGTAGAAAAAGTAGCAACCGTTAGTTGCAATGTAATTATTACTGGCGACTCAGGTACAGGTAAGGAACTGGTAGCCCGTGCACTTCATGATTATAGCCCGCGTAAAGACGCTCCTTTTGTTGTTATTGACTGTGGTGCATTGACTGAAACATTACTTGAGAGTGAATTATTTGGCCATGAAAAAGGTGCGTTTACAGGAGCCACTCAAAGAAAAAGGGGTTTAATGGAGCAAGCCAGCGGTGGCACATTATTTCTTGATGAAATTTGTAATATCACTGATTCAATGCAAATGAAATTGATGCGCGCTATCGAAAGTCAGGCAATTACGCGAGTGGGTAGCACAACGCCGGTTCCTATTGATCTGAGAATTATTGCGGCCAGTAATCGTGATCTTGAGGCCATGGTAGAAAAGGGTGAATTCAGGCACGACTTTTATCACCGGTTGAACGTCGTGAACATACATGTGCCTTCGTTGAGCGAACGCAGAGAGGATATCCCTTCGTTAGTCGAGCACTTTGTTTCTGAGTATGCTGAGCGTTATCAGCGCCAGGTAAAAGGCTTTGATACTGTATCAATGCAAAATTTATTTGCAGCTGAATGGTCGGGGAATATACGCGAATTAAGAAATGTTGTAGAACGTTGTGTCATTTTATCTGAAACACCTATTTTAAATTGGCCTGAAACAGTTGCTTTACAAGACAACGCAGCAATTAGTTCAGGGGTGAAATTTTCTGATGATGAGTTCCCTTCATTGGAAAAACTCGAAAAAGAATACATAGAGCATGTCCTTGAATATTCTGAAGGTAAAAAGACAAAAGCGGCAAATATTCTAGGTATTGATAAAACGACACTGTGGCGAAAGCTAAGACGATTCAGTGAAACTAAATAATGTTGTATTTTGCGTTGTTTAAACGTCGAAATAATGCAATATGCATCAAAATTTAATAGTATTTAATCAATGGTTAATATTATTAAATTCAATAAGTTATTGATCTGTATGTGTTATAAAAATACTTTTACATATGGAACAATGTTTGCTATTTATATACGTGTTA
>Ga0316205_10003944_pt1 | contig 13473 bp, 9 predicted proteins | sample 3monthpyrite_MG_FD_204941 | JGI IMG/M metagenome (GOLD analysis project Ga0316205, IMG submission 204941) | Microbial mat bacterial communities from mineral coupon in-situ incubated in ocean water Damariscotta River, Maine, United States -... | ecosystem: Environmental > Aquatic > Marine >... | reverse complement strand
GACAGCTCTGTCAGCCGTTTTTTCCCGGCGCTGTTGCCGTTTAGCTGGGACCAGCAATATGAGCAACTGGAAGATTACTTCTTCTCAGTGTATGAAAACACTCTGTTTCATCTGGGCGTGTTTGTAGTGCTGGTGAGTGGTTACTTCTTTTCACGCCATATTTACCTGAACCGAATGATGGCACGGGCGCGTAAAAGTATACCCCTGGTTATCGGGGGCTGGGGAACCCGGGGCAAATCTGGAACGGAACGTCTAAAGGCCGCCTTATTTAATGCGTTGGGCTATTCAGTTGTATCGAAAACCAGTGGCTGCGAAGCGATGTTTTTGCATGCACCGGCATTTGGTCCGTTACGTGAAATGTTTCTCTTTCGCCCTTATGATAAAGCCACCATCTGGGAGCAGGTGGATGTGGTGAAAATGTCGCAAAAACTCGGTTGTGATGTTTTTTTATGGGAGTGCATGGGGCTGACACCCTCTTATGTGCATGTGCTGCAACGTAGCTGGATGCGTGACGATATCGCCACCATCACCAATACCTATCCGGATCATGAAGATTTGCAGGGTCCGGCGGGTTATGACATCCCCCGGGTGATGACGAATTTTATTCCCCGCAACTCAACGCTCATCACCTCCGAAGAACAGATGTTACCGGTGTTACGCGATAGCGCCCGCCAGTTAAATACGCATATGCGCAGTGTGGGCTGGTTACAGGCGGGATTAATTACCGAGGATATACTGCAACGTTTTCCCTATGAGGAACACCCCTACAATATTGCACTGGTGCTGGAGGTGGCGGATGAGCTGGGCATTAACCGAGATTTCGCACTCAAAGAAATGGCGGATAAAGTGGTGCCGGATTTAGGGGTTTTAAAAACCTATCCGCTGGTAAATATAGAGGGCAGGCAGCTGGAATTCATTAATGGCATGTCCGCCAATGAGCGCTTTGGTGCTCTGGGTAACTGGACCCGTATGGGCATGGATCAGCATAACCTGGACAGTGATGCAAATATCTGGGTGATGAGTGTTATCAATAACCGCGCCGACCGGGTACCCCGCTCACAGGTTTTTGCAAATATTATGGTGCAGGATATTAGTGTCGATCGGCACCTGTTAATTGGTGATAACCTGCAGGGCTTGCTCGGCTATATTCGAGAGGCCTGGCATGAGCAAAACCTGAGTTTATTTGCGGATACACAATGTGACCCGCTTGATCGCCTGCAGGCAATAGCCCGGCAGTTACGGGTGCCAGTGGATGAAGGGCAGGTCATTAACCGCTTACAGGCAATGATCGATGGTGTTGAAATTAAATTCGAAGCTGAGCCGCTCAAGCATTTTTTAACTAATCCGGATGTATTAGTCGAGGCACTGGATAAACACAAGCGCACTTACAGTCAGGTGATCGCACAGCAATTTAAAAATGATCTGCAACAATGGCAGGAATATCAGCAACTGGTTGAAAAAATACAGCAGTCAAATGAAAGCGCATCTGTAGATGCAGCGATGCAGCAACAGGCATGGTTATGGTTTGAACAAAAACTGGTGGTGGTTGATAATTATTATGCGCGCGGTGATGATGTGGTGCAGCGTATTGTTGAACAAACGCCACCGGGGTTGAAAAACCGGGTGATGGGAATGCAAAATATCAAAGGTACCGGTCTGGATTTTATTTATCGTTGGCAGGCCTGGGATAGCTGTTACCAGATCTGCGAAAACATTGGCGATAGCGATGTTATAAAAGCTGAAGAAGCGGTGAAGCTACTGGTACAGTTTCAGGATTACGGTTTACTGTGTGAGCACAAAGTGCTGCAAACTATCGAAACGATAAAAACCCGCAACTGGACTCAACGCGAAGAAATTCAGGCGGAACTGACATTAATTTTACATCACTTGCAGCAAGCACTGGCATCATCCAAAAGCAGTCTGGAAAACACCCGGGTGAGTAATAACTGGATGATAAAACTGGCAGAATTTATCGAGGCCTTTCTGGATGCGGGGGATGCGGTGAAACGGCGAAAACTGGCAAACCAGATTTATAAAGATATGATTCATAAACGCATTAGTCATGAACGGGCTGCGGTTGAATTACAGCAGTTAAATAAACGTCAGAAAGGTGGTTGGGGAAGTGAATATTTAAATAAACTGGGTGGGCGGGATTAATATAAAAGGCCCGATGTGGTTTTTGCTAAATACATTTTTTAATGGTTAGTATGTTTAATGATAAGCTGAATTTTATTCACAAAAAAGCCTGCGTAAATTTTTTAACGAACAAATCATAATCAGATGCGGGTAATTTATTAATGCCCGCGGCTGCTTTTCGTCCACCGCCGGTCTCAAATTGTCTGCACAGTTCATCAGCACCTGTTTTATTGTTTAGCGGGGCGCGTACACTCACTAAAAAATGTTGGTCATCCTGTTCAGTTAACATTGCATGGGCGCGCCCCGGATTTTCAGTGGCTAACTGATTTGCATATACACCGCTGACCCGGCGCGCCCATTTTTCATTAGGTAAAATGCTAATGCTATGGGTGTTTGTTTCCAGGGCGGGCTTGCAGCGCTCAACCTGGCTGATGTCTTCTTTATAACCACTTTCCAGTTTCAGATAATTTTCATCGACATTTATAAATTCAAATGGATTGTCGTACTGACTGATACTCAGGTATAAATCCTGTGGAGTGAAAATTAAATCGCTCAATGAAGATCCGTAACCATTGTAATTAATGCAGGTGCCGAGTAATTCAAGTTGTTGTAATTGTTGCTCTGATAATGTTAATGGTTTAGCGGCACTCATTGCAGACTGATGCAAGTTGTCACCAAACGCGGCGGTCACTGCCCAGGGTAGATAGCGTTGATTTAAATATTCATTGACCAGCAAACTGGTGCAAACATTCGGGTCGGTATTAATATAGGTTTGCAGGTTTTTATTTTGCGGAATGTCGCCGGCGAAATGATGGTCGAAGTAATCAATAAACGCCCCCACACCTAACAGTCTTTGCAAATCATCCCGGTTTTTATCAAGTGAGATATCCAGCACCAGAATTTTATCTTCAGCGTTAGCCTGTACTTTTTTTAGCAGACTAATGTCACGTTTAACACCGGTGATTAACGTGCTTTTCTGAGGGTTGGCCAGACGCATTTGATGAAGCGCACAGATGCCATCGGCATCGCCGTTAAATACATCGTAATAATTCATTTGTGTGTCAGGTTCTTCAGATTTATGTTGTGCTTACTTTAACAGAGTTAAGAGAGGGAGAGAAAGCAAGTTATGTAGCATTCTTATATTATCAATTTCTGATCTAATGATTACTTTAAAAACTTGTTGACAATGTTCAATGGTTTATTCAAGGATACAATCCTTTTATGGATGGATAAGTTTTTTTGCAGTTTTTTCATTCACCCGCAGGAGTCAATTAAATGCTGAAGTTTTTATTATCCCACACCCCGTTATAAGCTTTTAAAAATATATAAATCAACTAACCGTTGACTTGATAATAGTTATGCCGCTTCGGAATAATGCAATTATTAAATGTTTAGCTGTGGTGTTTATTTGTGTTTTTTTAATTTTAAAAATGGAGATGTTTTTTTAAGGAACCGTTCAATAATAAGAGGTTTCAAATGAAGAGAAGACAATTTTTAAAAATGGGTGCTGCTGACCTGGCAACTTCTTTAAGTGCCAGCGGTTTATTAAGCTGGGTTCCCCGTGCTCATGCCGCAACCATTAATCAGACTTACTATATTACCGATGGATTTATTACCCAGCCTGATGGACAGGATGTTTATTTTAAGGGTTATAGTGATCGTGCATCGACACTGACGGTTCCGGGACAATCGTTAATTGTGCAGGAAGGTGATAGCGTTAATATTACCGTAGTGAATACCCTCGACACGGATCACAGTTATGTGATTGACGGACTTGTAGACAGTGGGCCTATTGGCGCAGGACAAACGGTCACCGTCAGTTTTAGCGCAGCAAATCCTGGTTCCTATCTGTTTTACGATAATCTTAATGCGCCTTACAACCGTGTACTGGGCTTACATGGCGGACTTGCAATTATGCCCAGTGGATCCAGTGATGAACTCTATGCGGGCAGTCGAAAATTCAAGCAGCAGTATTTCTGGGTTATTAATGATATCGATCCGGCCTGGCATGATGATTTAAGGCAGGGGCGTACCCCTTCTAGCCGTTTCAATCCTTACTATTTCACTCTCAATGGTTTAAGTATGCGCGTACCCGGACACCCGGATTATGCCAATCCCGATATCGATGCGGGTTATAACGCGCAAACCCGGGTGGAAGGAAAAATTGGAGACCGTGCATTGATAAGAACGCTGCATGCGGGGATGTGTATGCACTCCATGCACTGGCATGCTAATCATGTTGAATGGCTCACTCGAAATGGCCAGATACTTTCTGATGTCTGGGAAAAAGACTCGGTTTTGTTACCGGCGAATAAAGGCAAACTCGGTGTGGTCTATCCTTTTGATCCCCCCCCCGATGCTTATTCGCCTGTTACCACGGGGCATTATCCGATGCATTTCCACGATGAAATGACACAAACTGCTGGCGGAGGACTTTATCAGTTCGGCGTCGCCACAACCATTGCATTTAAATAGGGAGAGATAATTATGTTAGATATATTAAAACCAGTTTATATGGGGCGCATGGGCGGCGGTGGCGGTATGGGTGGTGGAGCTTGTTACACCTATCCGGATGCGCCTGCCACCCCGGGCTTAACCACCGCCGATATCACATTCAGTCAGGGTATTTATATGAATGGCTCAATGCGGATGATGGCAAAAGCGTCATCATCTGGGGATTTACGGAGAATGGTGGTGGAGGCATGGGGGGATGGGTGGCACATTTCCGTCACCCCCTATTCGTGTCACTCAGGGGCAGGTGGTGCATACCAAATTAACGGTGCAGGGCATGATGTGGCTGCATACGATTCATCATCACGGCATTGAGTCCAGTACCGAAAATGATGGGGTTGGCCATTATTCATTTGATGTGAATGGCACCTACACCTATCAATGGAAAGCCTCCCATGCGGGTTCGTATTTTTATCACTGTCATACTAATACTGTATTACATGCTGAAATGGGTATGTACTGCGCGTTGATTATTGATCCACTCGAGGGGCCAGGCACTTTATTTTCCGGTGGCTCCACCTACGATGTGGAAGCTATCTGGGCCTGTGATGAAATTGATTCCAGCTGGCATAACCTAAACTGGGATGCGGGAACCTGCGGCGGGGATGTGGGATTTAATAGTCTAAACCCGGATTATTTTATTATTTCAGGTGTTGATGGTGCGCAGTCTGCCTTAACGGATCCACGGGTAGCAACCTCAGTGCAGGTGGGACAAACACTGCTGGTGAGATATATTTGTGCAGGTTACCTGCCCCAGCGAATTACTTTTGGCGGTTTAACGGCAAAAATATATATGTCGGATGGTCGGGCGTTACCAGCCCCTGTTTCGGTTACGTCGATTATGCCAGCTCAGCCGAACGCTATGACTGTATCTTTGAATCGGGAACACCCGGGGTTTATGAAGTTACCGTCGATACGCTGGACTGGGTGAGCGGTGATGTCATTGGCACATCCCGAACACGAATAACGGTGGTTTAATTTTTGTGTTTTTTAAATGGCTTAAGCACTCTCTGTTAGTTTGTTTAAGAAGGTGTTTAAGCGTTTTTTCGCAATAATTTTTTTAGTGATTATTTTTAGTGATTTTATATCTATATTAAATCATTCTACTTCGTCATACCTGCGTATACTGGTATGGCGATATTTTTTAAGTTACGAGGACAGTGCTGAGTTAAAAAACTAAATGTAGGTTTTAAATTTAATCAGTAAAATAAAAATCCTGTCGCGCAACATATTCCAGCATACGGTCAATAAACAGGCGGGTTTTTTTCGGCACATGGCTGCGACTAGGGTACATAATGTATGTCGAAGAAAAAGCTTTGAATTTTATCTCTGGTAATACCTGTATTAATGCACCATTTTTAATGGACTCGTCACTTTCAGCTAACAGGGTCAGGCCAATTCCCATGCCACTGATGGCTGAGCTTAACAGGGCATAGCCATCGTTGACTTTAATGTGGTGGTTTACCGATACACTTTTAATTTCCGTGCCATCGTAATAGGCCCAGCTATTCATAATGCCGTTATCATTTGCATACACAACAAAACGGTGGTCGGATAATTCATCTATGCTCTGGGGGGTACCGTGTTGTTTCAGGTAGTCCGGTGAGGCCAGCATCACCAGTTTATTATTGGTCAGTTTTCGTGCAATCAGTGATGAGTCGTCTGGGGAGGTGATGCGTATTGCCACATCGTAACGTTCACCCACAATATCCACATAACGGTCTTCCAGGCGCAGTTCAATTTTCAGTTCCGGGTAATCTTCAGTGAGTTTTTTTATTACCGGCATAACATGCACCCGGCCAAAATGGGTGGTACTGGAAATGCGCAGCTCACCGCTGACATCCTCCCGTAAAGAGGACACCAGAGCATCGGTTTCCATTAGCTGGTCGCGCAAATTGCAGGCATGTTCATAAATGGATGTACCTGCATCGGTGAGGCTAAGGCTGCGGGTAGTACGGTTAAGCAGCCGTAACTCCAGGTGCTCTTCCAGCTGGGCAATATGTTTGCTGACGATAGAACGGTTAACATCTCGGCGCGCGGCGGCTTTGCTGAAACTACCGCTGTCAATGACATCGGCGAAGAGTATTAATCGGCTGGCAACATCCATAACGATTCCATTGTTTCTAAAATAGAAACATATATACGCCAATTTGGTGCTTATTGAAAGCGAATCATCTGGTTATACTCGACTCAGAATTTGTAAATGTAATCGCTAACCACTAACCACTAATAACTAACCCACTAATAACCAATCAGGTACACGGAGTTAATATGTCTACAGCCGCATCATCAACCGCACTTTTTACGCCCTTAAGTATGGGGGATCTCAATCTGTCAAATCGCATGGTAATGGCCCCGTTAACCCGTAACAGGGCAGGCGAAGGAAATGTTCCGGGAGATTTAAATACCCTCTATTACACCCAGCGTGCCAGCGCCGGGCTAATCATCACCGAAGCCAGCCAGATTTCAGAAACCGCACTGGGTTATCCGGCAACACCGGGTATTCATTCCGATGCACAAATAGCCGGCTGGAAAAAAGTGACCGATGCGGTACATAAGAAAGGCGGCCTGATCTTCATTCAGCTTTGGCATGTGGGGCGTATTTCGCACCCGTCAATGTTACCGGATAATAGTCTGCCGGTTGCGCCATCCGCCATTCGCCCGCAAGGCGAAGCCATTACCTATGAAGGTATGCAGGCCTTTGTTACGCCACGGGCGTTGGCGCTAAATGAAATTCCCGATTTAACTGCGGATTATGTGCATGCAGCCAAATGCGCAAAAGCTGCGGGATTTGATGGCGTAGAAATTCACGCTGCCAACGGATATCTGCTGGATGAATTTTTACGTGATGGTTCAAATAAACGGACTGATAATTATGGTGGCAGCCTGCAAAATCGCATGCGCTTACTCGACGAAGTGGTAACCGCAGTTAAAGGTGTGTGGCCTTCAAAGCGAGTGGGTGTACGTTTATCACCGGAAAATCAGTTTAATGACATTAATGACTCACAACCTCAAACCACATTCAATGGAGTGGTGGATATGTTAAATAAACATGATCTGGCATATTTGCATGTGCTTGAAGGCGACATGTTAAACGGCGAACGGGAAATGGATTACCTTGAACTTAAACGTCATTTTGATGGTTTGTATATGGCCAATATGGGTTACACCCAGGCCACCGCGGAAGAGGCGTTGAAGCAGGGCAATGCCGACATGATTGCATTTGGTCAGCTGTATATTGCCAACCCGGATTTAGTTGAGCGTTTTGCACAGGGTGCGCCTTTGAATGAACCGGATCAGGCAACATTTTATGGCGGTGATGAAAAAGGTTATACAGATTATCCCGCCCTACAGCCCGAGAGTATATCGGCTTAAATATTTCAAAATATAATATTCTCTTTCGCTAACCTTTTTTTACTTGAAAGGATTGTGAAAGGGAATAATTAATTACAAATACGTTTTAATCGAAAAATCATTAAATATCCTCTGCGGGTCAAAATCTTGACTGGCTACAAACTGCATTTAATGTCCGGCAAATTATCTGTACAATAGTTTGATACAAATTTAAGTGGTAATTACCCTACTAGTATAACGACAGATATTGAATTAATATAACAACAGGCAATTTATGGTTGTTTATTGATCAGTCAGCTTGTTGCTTATCAAAGTATCCCTTGTAATATTTTAAAGTAGACATAATAAAATTATTTAGTTCGTTATCTTAAACTGTTAAATAGATCTAATGATAAATAGGTATATCTTGTTAGATTAAGAGTTGAAATAGAGTGCTTAACGATATTTAGTTGTTAAGGTCCTTTGATTCATTACAGTAATCTACAGATAAGGTTTGTAGCAAAAATTATCAAGTGTCATGATTAGGTAATTAATGCTACACAGATGTGAGTCTTACAATGTAAAAAGGATTAATTATGAACTGGGATGATGTACGTATCTTCAAAGCTGTTGCAGAAAACGGAAGCGTGCGTAAAGCGGCTAATGAGCTTAGTATCAGTCATTCTACCCTGTCCAGGCGGATAGATAAGTTAGAGAGCGATTTACGAACTAAATTATTCTATCGATTAAGTACGGGTCTGGCCTTAACCGATGCGGGCACGGATTTGTTAAGTGCCAGCTTGCCCATGTCAATTGAATTTGATCGAATCGAAAGAGAAATAATCGGTCGTGACCACACAATTGACGGTGAAATAAAAGTTACACTACCGGGTGTACTGGCAAGTCATGTACTGTTTGTTGAGCTGTTGAAGTTCCAGGAACAATGGCCACAAATTAGATTGCAAATACACACCAGTAATGATGTTCTTGACCTGTCTAGCGGTGAAGCCGATATTGCAATTCGGTTAACAAATTCACCTGATGAGTCGTTAGTGGGCAGAAAAGTATGTGATATATATCAAGCCGCCTACGCATCAAGGGAATATGTTAAAACATTGAAAGAAAATAAAGAGTCAGATATTAAATGGGTGAAACCCGGAAGTCTGACGAGTACAAAAAATACACAACTCGATTGTGAATCCACAAAAGCCCATGAATGTGAGCTTGTAGTTAATCATATAGACTTGCAATTGCATGCAGTAGAAATGCACAAAGGCATTGCCCTGCTTCCCTGTTTCGTGGCTGACAAAAATGATAATTTATTGAGAGTCAGTCAACCTTACCATCATTTTAGTGTATGGCTACTGTGTACAAAAGAGCTGCGTGATAATAAGCGTATGAAGTTATTTCGCCAGTTCATAACCGAACGCTTACGTGATTATGCACCATTACTGGAGGGAAAAACTAAACCTCTGTATAAAAATGGCAATGCTACTAAGCTGCGCGATTATGCTTAACCAGATCTAAAAAATCTGGATCCTGATCCAGTTGAGTGCCATTCTTACCGATAAGACAACCCGACGTAAGGTAATTGTCCAGTCCTTCAAGTACCCCATCCAGCATTTTAGATAATTGCCTTTTCATTACCAGGGTAAATAGATATTCCCCAAAAATTCCAAATTTTGGTTCTAGCCACATATCAATATTAATCCTGGTTGTATTTTCATCTAATTTAATGAAAAAGAACTCACCAAATGCTTGTTTAAAAGGCATAGGAGATTCAATAATATCTATTTTAAGGTATTCATGTTCTCTGCAGTCGGTAATAACTTCTTTAGCTTTCATGCCGTTATACATTGTGCATATACGTTCTGCCCCTTTACCTTTGCAACTATTTCCCTGAGCGGGTGAAGTTTTAACCATGGGGTGAAATTTGTGGACCAGGTCAAATTCAGAAAACATAAGCCAAACTGTTTCAAGTTCAGCATTAATTTTTCTTGAGACACTAATTTTTTTCATAATAACTCCGTTAAAGAAATAGCGATAATTAAAAATTATTTTAATTAAGGATTGAGATTTAACAAGAAGAGGATGTGAACCAGTGCGGTTCAAAATTGAAACATGTAAAATTATGCGTAAAGCCTAAAGAGAATATTCTAATATAAGCTTTATATATCAATGGTTTAAAGAGCATGTAAAAAAAAATAAATTCTGGTATATGAGAATAGTAATAATCCTGTAAAGATTATGTAATTGAATATAAAAAAATAGAATGATAGATTTTGCTCAAGATAAATATGCGTTCAGTAATTATAAATCAATTTTAATAAATTCATACATGTCAATGGGGCTATGTAATGTCAGATCAATTTCTTAGAAATGAGTTTTATAGTAATGAAAATAATTCGGGTCTTATATTTAATAAAAACATAATAAATAGTGATCTAGCTAGCGATAAAGATACGGGTGCAGATAATTTGATTGGTGTTAGCTGGTATAAAATTGCTTATCATATGCTTACATCAAGACACATAGATAAAGTAGAAGAAGAGCAGTTAGCGCCAAATAAACAAATTTTCAATCAATTTTCTGCCCGTGGGCATGAGTTAAGTCAGGTGATATTAGGACTTTACTTAAATCATAAGCACGATGGTGTATCAGGTTATTACCGTTCAAGACCATTATTGCTGGCACTGGGTTTATCTCTGGAAGATGCTTTTGCTGGGCCGTTGACAAAAGAAGGGGGATTATCTGATGGCCGTGATATCGGTGTTGTTTACAATATGAAAAAAACAAACTGCCCAACTGTTCTACCGATGCACGGTGGAGTGGGAGGACAATATACACCTGTAACGGGTTGGGCGCAGGCAATATTATATAAAAAAGAAGTTCTGGGATTAAAGGAATATGAAAATGCAATTGCTGTATCACATGGCGGTGAAGCATCTGTTGTAACAAATGGTTTTTGGGCCGCGTTAACCAATGCGACAACGTTAAATCTACCCCAACTTTTTTTTATTGAAGACAACGGTTTTGGTATCTCAGTACCATCAGAAGTACAAGTTCCAGGCGGTGATATCACGGAAAACATTAAATCATTTAAGAATCTAAAAATATTCAATGGCGATGGAACTGATCCTGTAGAAGTTAATAGAATTATTAATAGAGTGATAAATAATTTGCGTAGGCATGGTTCCGGTCCGGCTTTAATCAGGTTTAAAGTACCAAGATTAAATGGACACACATTTCAGGATGACCAGTCGTATAAAACATCAAAAATGATTGAAAATGAATTACTAAATGATCCATTGGTGAAGCTTAAGGATTTTATGATAGGCAATCTTTTAAGTGAGCTGGAATGGAAAGAGTTAGAGATTAAAGCTAAAAAAGATGTTGAAGATGCATTGGAACGAGCAAAGTTGAGAAATTTTCCTGATATAAATAATGTTAAATCTTATGTTTTTGATGAACAAGAAGCAGCAGGTAATTCAGAAAATAACAAAGAGGTAGATATTGCTAAAGAAAACAATGCGAAAAAACTGCGTTTAAATATGGTTTCATCAATAAGAAAAACATTAGATACAGAGTTAACCGTAAATAAAAATATGTTGGTGTTTGGTCAGGATGTTGGTGTTAAAGGAGGAGTACATACAGCCACTTTAGGTTTACAAAAAAAACATGGGGCATCGCGGGTTTTCGATACCAATTTGTCTGAAGAAGGCATTATCGGTCGTGCAGTGGGTATGGCCTATGCTGGGTTACGCGTTGTTCCGGAAATACAGTTTAGAAAATATGCTGATTCTGCAGCAGAACAACTGAACGATTGCGGAATGGTGCGTTGGAGAACGAACAATAAGTTTTCAGCGCCGATTGTAGTAAGAATTCCGGTGGGGTATTCAAAAAGGGGCGATCCATGGCATGCCGAGTGCAAAGAAGTGGCCTGGGCACATTGTATCGGATGGCAGGTGGCATTTCCTTCAAATGCGCAGGATGCAAGTGGATTGTTACGCACCGCATTACGTTCAAACAATCCAACAATATTTTTAGAGCACCGTTCCCAACTTGATTCCTTATGGGCAAAAAGAGAATGGAAAGGAGATGATTATACTTTGCCATTTGGTAAAGCTAAGACCGTTTCAAATGGCAACAGGCTTAGCGTAATTAGCTGGGGTGCAATGCTGGAATTATGTAGTGAAGTGGTTGATCGCTATGGTAAGGATGTTGAATTAATTGATCTTCGTACCATTGTGCCGTGTGACAAAGATGCAATATTTACATCCGTAAAAAAAACGGGTAAAGCTTTGATCGTTCATGAAGATAATTTAACCGCTGGTTTTGGTGCGGAAATATCAGCGCTTATTATGGAGAATTGTTTCGATTATCTTGATGCACCAATACAAAGGCTGGCAACACCAGACGTGCCCTGTCCGCATAATATCGATTTAATGAATGCTGTATTGCCTAATAAAGAAAAAATATGTCATGCAATAGAGTCACTGTTAGAGTATTAAAAAAGGGATGAAGATGAGTACTGTGAATCTTAAAATAAGCGAAGAAGAAAATGATGGAGGTGAAGCTCTACTGGTGAAATGGTTGAAACTTGAAAATGACTATGTAGATGCGGACGATACCATCGCTATCGTAGAAACAAACAAGGTGACTCTTGAGATTGTTAGTCCAGTTTCAGGGTATCTCATCAAGTTAATTAAAAGTGCTGGCGACTATTTTGAGTGTGATGAGACAGTAGGTCTGGTGAAACCAGGCGATGAAAATATAAATCTGAATAAGCTGGATAAAGGAGTCGCTGAAAAAAATAATGAAATAGTTTATTTCAGTCCAGCAGCACGATCACTAATGAAAAAATATAATATTGATGAAGACGATGTGCCTTTAAAAAGTGGGGCTATCAGAATTTCCAAAGATGATATACACCGTTATATTAGTGATAATGATCTTAAAAAAGAGGAAAAAATAAAATTTGAAAATTCTGATTGTGAAATAATATCACTCAGTAATAGCCAGGCTATGGCTTCTAAAAATATATCCAGAAGTATGACTGAAGCATCTCATGTTACAACTTTCTTTGAGATTGATTTAAGTAATGTTGTTAAGCATAAGGAGGAGGAGTTTAATCGAGATGTAAAAGTCACATTTACCGCGTATTATTCATTTGCCTTAATAAAAACATTAAAATTATTTCCTGAGTTGAATGCGCATTATGAAAATAATAAAATCAAAAGATTTAAAAAAATAAATCTGGGAGTGGTTGTTGCAATGAAAAATGATGATTTAATTGTGCCCGTGCTTAAAAATATAGGGAGCTCTTCTCTTTATGAATGCGCAGAAAAATTAAATAATATAAGTGAACTTGCACGCAATGGTGAGTTGAAACCTGACGATGTAAGTAACGGTACGATCACTATCTCGAATTATGGGGTGAGTGGAAGTTTGCTCGCATCACCCATTGTGCTTGTTAGGCCGCAGGTGGCAATT
>Ga0316205_10003942_pt1 | contig 13477 bp, 11 predicted proteins | sample 3monthpyrite_MG_FD_204941 | JGI IMG/M metagenome (GOLD analysis project Ga0316205, IMG submission 204941) | Microbial mat bacterial communities from mineral coupon in-situ incubated in ocean water Damariscotta River, Maine, United States -... | ecosystem: Environmental > Aquatic > Marine >... | reverse complement strand
CTGCGCAATAAGCGAAAGGCCACAGGCGCGTGCAGCGGCATATCCGGCGTCAGTATCCATGGCCTCGCCCAAACGACCAAGAATCAGCCCGTCGGGCCCGTTCGATATTTGCCCCGAGACAAATACCAAATTACCCGATTGCACAAACGGCACATAATTGGCTGCTGGCGCCGGGGCTTCGGGCAAGGTTATGCCCAAAGCATCAAGACGAGATTGTATGGTTTCCGACATGGGAGCCTCCGTTGAAAATTTCGCGACAGCCTAGCGCGGTTTTTGAGTGGGGAAAACACCCAAATTCATCCGGTCACAAAATTGTGCCGACAGGGCCAAAGCCAGAAAATCAGCGCCGCCGCGGGGTGCGGGCCGCACGCGCCACGAACACCCGATAAAAGCGAAAACATCTAACAGCGGCGCGGGTGTGGCGCTGCAAAGCAGTATAAGGGGACACGCGCCGCTATCGCCTAAGTAGCAGGGCTTTTGCCGGAAATCAAACCCGCCATCGGAGCGGAGGCCCTTGTCAGGCAGCCGTTTTATGCGCCTTGCGCATGGGTGCTTGAGAACCCCTGAAATTGCCAATACACTCACAAGAGCTTCCAGCGCCGTTTCCATTTTCAACAAAACCAAAGGCAATACCTTGTCCACAAATCCGCCAAAACGCGTGCACATCGGTGATAGTGCAGGACCAACATTTGAATTTGAAGTTGATGGCCTCAGCCAAAAAGCCCACAAAACATGGTTTCGCGGCGAGCACTGCAACTACAACCCCAACCTTGAAAACATGCGGGATACCGACGCTGTTACCGACCATGTTCTTGCGGGCTGGATTCCGGCAGAGCCCACCATAACCCACAAAACAAATATTATCGCCTTCGGTAGTTGCTTTGCCACACACATCACGAACTGGCTCGCAAATAGAGAATTCAACCTGCTCAACCGAAAAGACGGCGCTTGGGGCGAGACCTATATTGCGCGATTTGGAGAAGGCATGGCAAACAGCCACGCGATCTTGCAACAATTTGAATGGGCGCTGGAGGGCAAGGCTTTTACCGAAGAACTCTGGCATGACAAAAACGCCAATTCTTACGATGACAACGAAGCGATCAGGCTACATACAAAATCGGCACTGTTGGCTTCAGATTTCTTTATTATTACGTTGGGTTTGTCTGAAGTCTGGTGTGACAAGGCTTCCGGAGATGTATTTTGGCGCGCAGTGCCGCAAGACAAGTATGACCCGGAAAAGCATGTTTTTCGCGTGAGCAGCCATAGCGAAAATCTGGCCAACATTCAGCGAATATATCAGCTTATTCGCGCTCACCGGCCCAAAGCCAAAGTGATGTTCACTTTGTCGCCTGTGCCACTTGTCGCAACCTTCAGGCCCGTGTCTTGCATCACCGCCAACGCGGCGTCAAAGGCAATATTGCGCTCCGCTCTGGACGAGTTTCTGCGTGCGCAGCAGCCTACCGATGCAAATCTGCACTACTGGCCATCTTATGAAATCGCGATGGATGTGTTTTCTAACCGTTGGTGCGATGACCGCCGCCACATCAAGCCCAAAATCCTCGATTTTATCATGACCGCTTTTGAGCATAGCTGGTGTGTTGGCACACCGCAAATGGGGTTAAGCCAGGCATGGGTGCGTGCGCTATGTTCCACAGGTGGCCTGCCGCGAAAAATCTATGTGCTTCTGGAAAGCGGTGAATTTGATAAGCTCGACAAAACACTGGCAAATAAAAGCGAAGGCGTTCAAAATCTGGTCAATAAAGCGAAACAGGAAATGGCCATGCGGCCAGCCTTACGTTGAACTCACACCGGCATGCGGCCGGCGGTTTCGCCTAAATCCTAGTTTTCCCTAAACGCGCGGTTAAAGTAATTTGCCAGCGGCTTAACCAGATATTCCAACGGGGTTCGCGCGTCGGTTTTGATGAAGGCTTCCACCGGCATGCCCGGCAATACTTCCAGCGCTGCCAGCTTGTCGAGCTCGCCCGGGTTTGGCCGCAGCTCGGCTGAATAATAGCTCTGCCCGGTGCGCTCATCGGTGAAAACATCCGCCGACGCATTCACCACGGTCGCAAAAATCTCGGGCGTTGTGCGCTGGTCAAAACTGGAAAACCGTAGCGTAGCGGGCTGCCCTGCACGAATCTGGTCAATATGCTGGGTCGGGATTTGGGTGCGGATGATCAGCGGTTCATCTTGCGGGATGATATAGAGAATCGGTTCGGCGGGTTGCACCACCGCCCGCGTGGTGTGCACAGCGAGCCCATACACCACGCCAGCCCGAGGCGCGCGCAGCGCCAGCCTGTCAAGCACTTCCAACAAAGAGAGCCGGTTTTGGCGCAATTCTATTTCGCGCGGTTGCAGGTCACGCAATGCGCCAATGGCATCCTCACGCAGGCTGCTGGAAAGCTTGAGCCGCTCGATTTCGATCTCGGCCAGTCGTGCCCGCGATTGGGCGATCTCGGCGTCAAGCGCGCCGATCCGGCCACCAAAGCTAGCCACTTCACGGCGCAATGCAGAAACCTTGCTGGCTTGCGTAAGCCCGTTGTCCAGCAGTGATTGCTGGTCGGCCAGCTCTTGCGCCAACAATTCAGACTGGGTGTTAAGCGAGGCCAGCTGTGCTTGTGATCCTTCTATCTGGTTATTGATCTGCCGGCTGCGCTCACCCCATTGCGAAAGCTCTTCCCCCAATGACGCGCGTCGCGCCGAAAACAGCGCCTTTTGGCCTTCGATCAGCTCGGCCACTTTCGGCAGGCTTTGCGCGGCCTCCACAATTTCGGGGTCAAATACGATTTCGTCAGCGCCGTCCCGCTCAGCCAGCAAGCGGCTTTTCTGGCCGATCAGCTCGTAAAGCTGGCCTTCGGTGATTGCCAATTCGCTTTCGGTCAGCACAGCGTCAAAGCGCAGCAGCACTTGCCCCGCTTCCACCCGATCCCCATCGGCCACCAATATCTCGCCAACAACCCCGCCCTGCGGGTGCTGCACAATCTGCCGGTTGCTTTCAACCTCCACCCGCCCCGACGTAACAATCGCACCGGAAATCTCAGTGGTAACAGACCAATAAACCACACCGCCAAGCAGACCAAGCAACGCCACCATGCCCAGCACAACAAAGCGCCCGCTGCCCCATTTATTCTGCCCGCTCATGCGCCCGCCTTCGGGGCCATTTCGCCCGCAATGGTCTGGTAGTTCTGGGTCATGGCTTTGAGCACCTCGTCACGCGGGCCAAATTTGGCGACAATGCCCTCTTGCAGCACCAAAGCAAGATCACAAGCGGCAATGCCCGACGGGCGATGCGCCATAATAATCGCAGCACCGCCTTTGGCTTTAAAGCTATTTATGGCAGCGTCCAGTGCGATCCCGCCATGGGAATCAAGGTTGGAATTCGGCTCATCCAGCACGAGCAGCACCGGATCGCCGTAAAGCGCCCGCGCCAGCCCGATACGCTGCTTTTGCCCGCCCGAAAGCCGCGCCCCGCCGTTGATTTTGGTGTCATAACCATCCGGCAGCTTTAATATCATGTCGTGCGCATCGGCAAGCTTCGCGGCTTCGATCACCTTTTCAGCGTCTGGCGCAAGGCTCAGGCGCGCGATGTTTTCAGAAATTGTGCCGTCAAACAGGGCCACGTCCTGCGGCAGATAGCCAACATATCGGCCCAGATCAGCGGCGTTATATTGCTCCAGCGCCGCGCCGTCGAGCCGGACATTGCCCGACGCGGCAGGCCAAATTCCGGTGAGCACCCGCGCCAAAGTCGACTTCCCCGAGGCGCTCTCGCCGATCACCGCCAGCGCCTGCCCGGGCTCTACCCGAAAGGATACCATCCGTAGGGTTGCGAGACTTTCTCCGGGCGGCACAACCGTCACTTTTGAAAGCTCCAGATAGGCAGCCGGCCTTGGCAAATCGGTGCGCGGCGGGGTCTTTGGTATGGCGCCCAGCATCAAGGAAAGCGCTTTTCGCCCCTGCCGGGCCCGCAATACCAGCGCCCATTGCGCGATCGCCTGTTCAACCGGCGCCAATGCGCGGCCCATCAAGATAGAACCGGCGATCATCGCCCCCGCTGTCAATTCGTTTTGCAGCACCAGCCACGCGCCCAGCGCCAGCATAGCGCTCTGCAAAAAAAGGCGCAGGGTTTTGGTGACCGACGTGAAAAAGCCGGTGCGGTGGGCGGCGCGGGTATTGGTTTCCAGCGCCGCCCCACGGGCATCACCCCAGCGTGCCAGCGCTGCATCTTGCATGCCCAACCCGTGCACCGCCTCGGCCTGACCGCGAAAGCTTTCAGAAAGCGCATGAGCCTGCGCTGTTGCGCGGCCCGCCTCAAAAACCGGGCGGCGGGTGGAAAACTGGTTGAGCACAGTAAGGAAGATCAGCAGCGCGCCACCGGCAAGCGCCAGCCACCCTAAAAGCGGATGGAACACAAAAATCGCCGCCAGAAAAATCGGTGTCCACGGTAGATCAAACACGGCAAAAAGTGCGGGAGAGGCCAAAAGGCGCTGCATTGATTCGAGATCTTGCAACCCCGAATCAGGCCGCGCCCGCGCCTCGGCCGAAACCGCCCGCTTAAGCGTAGCCGAAAACACCCGCTCGTCGAGCGACGCCTGTAGCCCCGCCCCTATTTGCGCCGCAATCCGGCCGCGCGCAAAATCGAGCACGCCCATAATGCCATAGAGCAAAACCACCAGTGCAAGCAGCGCCACCAGCGTTTCTTCAGACCGCGAGCCGAGCACACGATCATAGATTTGCAGCATAAAAAGCGGGCCTGTCAGCATTAATAGATTGGTAAAGACACTAAAAAGACCCACGGAAAATATCGACCAGTTCCTGCGCCGAAGCACCGCTGTAATTTCGCGACCGCCACGTTTTATGAGCCGGGTATGGTCCATTCACTTCCCTCATTTTGCAGTGACCGAACTGGCGGCACATCGCTTGAATCGAAAATTAGCCTTTCCGGCAGGCTCGACATTCTGATATTATCCCTTAGATAGTAAATACGTTAGCATTTTTCTAAGGCCCATTCGGAATTACGGGTATGAACGTAAAATTTAAAAAATTCAACTGGCTGATTAGCGTCGCGCTCCTTGCATCGCTCGGAGCGTGTGCGGGCACTTCCAATCTGGCTGAAGGCGAGATCTATGACCCGCTGGAGCGCACCAACAGGTCTATCCACGAATTTAACAAGCTGATCGATGGCGCTGTCGTTGGCCCGGTTGCGGGTGTATATGGCTCGGTTGTGCCAGAGGAATTGCGCACCATTGTTGAAAATGCAGCGCGGAATCTGGGTGAACCCAACGCCTTTATAAACCATATTTTGCAAGGTAACGGCGACGGCGCAAGCGATACTTTGGTGCGGTTTTTGATAAACTCGACCATTGGCATCGCCGGAACATTTGACCCGGCCGCCGAAATGGGAATTTTTGAACAATCCACCGATTTTGGTGAAACCCTCGCCATATGGGGTGTGGATGAAGGCGCCTATCTCGAGCTGCCTCTATTGGGGCCAAGCACCGTGCGGGATACCTTCGGCATTGTCGTCGATCTTGCTATTGATCCGCTCAACTATGTCATTACCCGCGATCAAGCCTATTATTTGTTTGCGCTGCGCGGGGTGAATCTGATCGGCAAACGCCATAGCTATGATGATTTGATCTCGGTGTTGCTCTATGAATCGGCTGATAGCTATGCCGCTCAGCGTTTGTCTTATATGCAAAACAAACGTCACGCTGTCGCGGGTGAAACCGCGCTCGAAGATTTGGAGGACCCTTATGCCAATTAGCAAACCAACCCGCCGTATGGTGCTTGCAGGCGGCGCCGCAGCTTTGTTGCCAATGCCGGCCCTGGCTCTTAGCGAAGCAGATGCGAGCGCTTATGTGCAGCGGGTGATCGACGATGTGATGTCGATCATTAATTCCGGACAGCCGGAAGCGCAGGTTTTACGCCGTTTCAAGACGGTTTTCACCTCATATGCCGATATCGACATTATCGCGCGCTCGGTGCTCGGGCCACCCTACCGCAGTTTAAGCAACAGCCAGAAGCGTGCCTTTTCTGATGCGTTTGGAAGCTATCTGTCCAACAAATACGGGCGGCAATTCCGGGAGTTCCAAGGATCAAGCATCACCATTACCCGCGCCCGCGATGCTGGCTCGAAAGGGGTGCTGGTGTCGTCGCAGGTGCGCCAGACAGGCCAATCCCCCTATGCGCTTGATTGGCAGGCTTCCGATCGTTCGGGCCAAACCAAGCTGATCAACCTGATTATTGAAGGCATTTCATTGCTCACGTCGGAGCGCGAGGAAATCCGTGCGATGCTCGATGCGCGCCGTGGCGATGTAAATGCCCTCACTAACGATCTTGCCAGACTATAGGCTCGGGCGCTGATGCGCCTGATCCCATATATCTCCCTTTATTTCGCCTTTGCTCTCGGGCTGGGCTTTGCGGTATGGCAGCTATCTTACCAAGAGGCCTTGGCCCAGCTTTCCGCCACGGCGCAGGCCAATCTGTCTCTGGCGTCTGACCGTCTTGTCGGACGGCTGGAACGCTATCGCATGCTGCCGGTTATCCTGTCGCGCGACCCGTCATTTTTAAATGCGCTGCGCGGAGAATCTCCTGCCGAAATAAATCTCCGGCTGCAACAGCTTGCGGATATCACCCGCTCACTCAATATTTCATTGGTCAACCGTGATGGCATCGTTGTGGCAGATTCGGCCTTTGGCAGTTCCCAAAGCTATCTTGGTAAAAGCGTTGCTAAGCGGCCTGATTTCATCCGCGCAATGAATGGTGCGCTCGGCTTTTACCATTTGCAAGAGCGGCCAGACACGCCGCGTGGTTTCACCTTTGCCAGCCCGATTCGCGATGCGCAGGGCACCATTCACGGCGTAATGCTGGTAAAAGCCGATTTGGAAAACCTGGAGCTGCTGTGGCGCAGTGGCCCGCAAACAGTTTTTTTTGTTGATCAAAACGGTGTGATTTTCATTTCAAGCCGCGCTGAACTGCTCCGCGCACGGCTTGGTGATACATCTTCTGCGCTTCCGCTTTCGCGCTATGGTGGCCAGCCATTGCGCGCTTTTCCTGATCCCGCTGAAACCGCGCTCTGGACCTACCGAATTTGGCATACCAAAGTTGCAAATAAACCCGTGGTAAGCTCATTGCTCGAAACCCAGCCGCTCCCGGTGATCGGGATGACAGCTTATATTCTGAAAGACTTGACGCCGGCCTCAGAAGTCGCACGCCTGCGTGCCGGGCTGGTGGCGGCGCTGCTGGCATTGTTTGGCGCGGTGCTTTGGGCGCTTTATATCCGGCGGGCGGCGCTGGCGCGGCAGCTTGCGATCCGCGAAGATGCCAATGCCGAGCTGGAAGCACGGGTAGAAGACCGCACAGCGCAATTAGAGCGCGCACAAGGTGATCTGGTGCAGGCCGGCAAGCTTTCGGCCCTCGGGCAGATGGCGGCGGGCATTAGCCATGAATTGAACCAGCCGCTGGCGGCCATCCAGTCTTTTTCTGAAAACGCACAGGTGTTTATTGAGCGCGGCCAACCGGAAAAGGCAGCAGGAAACCTTGGCCGGATTGCTGACCTGACCACACGCATGGCGCGGATTATCAAAAACCTGCGGGCGTTTTCGCGCAAAGAAGGAGAAGCCACCGGCGATGTGGCGCTGGCAAAGGTGGTGGATGATACACTGGAAATTGCCGCCGCGCGGCTCCGTGCGGAGGGGGTGGCGCTGGATTGGCAGCGCCCCGCGGCAGAAATAATCGCGCAAGGCGGGGCAGTGCGCCTGCAACAAGTGGTTCTCAATCTGATCTCGAACGCGGTGGACGCAATGGCGGAGTCAGCAGAAAAGCGCATCGAGATCAGCATACGGGAAACCACAAACGAAGCGATGATTGTGTTGCGCGATACAGGCCCGGGCCTTGAAGCACCCGAAAAAATATTCGAGCCGTTTTATACCACCAAAACCAGCGGCAAAGCGGATGGCATGGGGCTGGGGCTTTCGATTTCATACGGGATTGTGCAAAGCTTTGGCGGCGCTATAAAAGGGGAAAATCATAGTGATGGCGGCGCAGAATTTACCGTATCCCTACCCAAAGGAGACCCCGCATGAGCCTGAGTATTTTGCTGGTGGATGATGATCAGGAAGTGCGCGAGGCACTAGGGCAAAGCCTTGAAATCGCCGGATATCCGGTCGTGCTGGCGGCGTCTTTTATCGAAGCGGTTGATCATATCTCGCCTGATTTTGCCGGGGTGGTTTTATCCGATGTCCGTATGCCGGGCAAAGACGGATTTGCCCTGTTGGAACGGTGCTTGCAAATCGACAAAGACCTACCGGTCATTTTGATTACCGGTGAAGGCGATGTGCCAATGGCGGTGCGGGCGATGCAGGCAGGTGCGTTTAATTTTCTTGAAAAACCGGTTGGCACAGACCGCTTGAACGAGGTTATTTCGCGGGCGTGCGGGCTGCGCACCACAGTGCTGGAAAACCGCGCCCTCAAGGCACGGCTGGCGGCAAAAGACGCCGCAGAGCGGCTGATCATTGGCCAATCGGAAGCCACACAAAACCTGCGCCGCCAGCTTCGCGTTGTGGCGAATGCCGGCTCGGACGCGCTGATATCGGGTGAAACCGGGGTGGGTAAAGAGCTCGCCGCACGGGTGATTCACGCGCTCTCGGGCGCCAACTCACCCTTTATCGCCGTGAATTGCGGGATGCTGACCGAAGGGCTGACCCATGCCGTATTATTTGGCGACACCACTCGAAAGGGCGCGTTTGCGCGGGCGGATGGCGGCACCCTGTTTCTTGACGAAATCGGGGCGATGCCGCTGGACCAGCAAGTAAACCTTTTGCGCATTCTGGAAGACCGGACCCTAGAAGACCGGTTTGGCCAACTTCAAAAGCTTGACATCCGCGTGCTGGCCGCCAGCCATGAAAACCTGCCCGACATGGTCACCGACGGGCGTTTCCGGCTCGATCTTTTCTTCCGGCTTGATGTGGCGCGAATCACGATTCCGCCTCTGCGCGAACGGCCCGAAGATATCGGCCTGTTGTTCCAGCACTTTCTGGAGGAATCCGGTGCCGAGCTGCCCGCCGGATTTGACCTGCCGGCGCTAATTGCCAAAACGTGGCGCGGCAATATGCGCGAGCTAAAAAACCATGCCGCCCGGCTGGCGATGGGGCTAAACGAATTTGGTGAAACCGAAAATATCGGGCTTGCCCTGGCTCTCGAACAGATCGAAAGACATCTCATTGAACGGGCGCTGCAAAAACATGCGAGCCGAATATCCGAAGTTTGCGAAACGCTCGGAACCCCGCGAAAAACATTATATGACAAGATGAAACGCCTGCAAATCGATCCTGCGATCTTTCGCTGATTTGTGCCGATTCCCGCACACAGCCATCACCACCGTCACCTTTTCCACACACAAAAACCAGCCGCGAGAAATTAACCGGCTGAATCTAAACTATTTTAACGCGTTCACAAAAAATTCATTTTTTTCTTTTCCCTGCGTCAATTTGTGCTTCAATGCGCTATCTGCCGCATCTGCGGCTGCCAAAGTTCTGGGAGGAACATCATGCGTTTTTTGACTATGGCTGCCGTTTTGGCTGCCACCACAATCACTGCAAATACTGCATTTGCACAAGAAGCCTGTGACGAGGGTGAAATTGTTATCAAGTTCGCTCACGTGACCAACACCGACCGCCACCCTAAAGGCATCGCCGCCACCTTGCTGGCCGAGCGGGTAAATGCCGAAATGGACGGCGTGGCCTGTTTGGAGGTTTTCCCAAACTCCACGCTTTATAATGACGACCAGGTGCTTGAAGCCATGCTTCAGGGCGACGTGCAGCTTGCCGCGCCGAGCCTGTCCAAATTCGAGGCCTTCACCCGCCAGTTCCGCATTTTCGATCTGCCCTTCATGTTCGCAAATATGGATGCCGTTGACGAATTCCAAAGCTCCGAAGCTGGTGAAGCGATGAAGGCTTCCATGGTGCGTCGTGGCCTTCGCGGCCTTGCGTTCTGGCATAACGGCATCAAAAACTTCTCGGCTAACGTGCCGTTGGAGATGCCATCCGATGCTGCGGGCTTGAAATTCCGGGTGCAAACCTCGGATGTGCTCGTGGCCCAGATGGAAGCGCTTGGCGCCATTCCACAGCCTATGGCCTTTTCCGAGGTTTATGGCGCGCTGCAAACCGGCGTTGTTGACGGACAGGAAAACACATGGTCCAACATTTATGGCCAGAAGTTCTTTGAAGTGCAGGACGGTGTGACCGAAACCAACCACGGTGTGCTGGATTATCTGGTTGTGACCTCGACCGAATGGCTCGACGGGCTGGAGCCGGAAGTGCGGGACCAGTTCCTGACCATTCTGGACGAAGTGACCACCTTGCGAAACGCCGAAGCCTTTGCTGTAAACGAGCAGGCCAAGCAAGCAATCATTGAAGCTGGCGGTGTCGTGCGGACTCTTTCACCTGAGCAACGCGAAGCATGGGTTGACGCAATGAAGCCGGTCTGGGCGCAGTTTGAAGCCGATGTTGGCGCTGAAAACATCGCAGCCGCGCAGGAAATTAACGCGCGCTACTAAAACAACATATGCCGCCAGCCTTACGCTGGCGGCATTTTTTTCGGGGGAGAGAAATATGCGTGCCAAAAAGAAAAGCTTTATGGACGGACTGGAGGAATCGCTTATCGCCGCGATACTCGGCATGATGACCATGATCACCTTCATCAACGTTGTGTTGCGCTACACCGCAAACACCGGCTTTGGCACTTATGTGCGAGAGAGCTGGGGCATAAATGGCGGGCTGATCTGGGGTCTCGAAGCCACCAGTATTCTGTTTTCGTGGCTGGTGCTCCTCGGCGTAAGCTACTGCATAAAAATCACGGCGCATCTGGGCGTAGATTCGGTGATTAACCTCTTCAACATGTCAACGCGGCGCAAGCTGGCGTTATTCGCCACCGCCATTTCGATCATTTACGCGCTCCTGCTCTTAAAAGCGGGCTATGATTATTACGCAAATTTTGCCAATCTTCCGGCCACGACCGGCAAATTTTTCCCGACGGGATTTGAAGAAATGAAGCCCACCAGCTATCGCAGCTGGTATGAGGTTGATCGCGTTCCGATGCCGGACTGGCTGCGCTTTATCGAGCCTTTGATTAACGAGGGCGAAGCTTATAACAAAATTCCGCGTTTTATCCCCTATGCTATTTTGCCAATTGGCGCGGCTCTGCTGCTTTTCCGCTTGGTGCAGGCTTTTGTTGCGCTGGCCAAAGGCAAACGTGACACGCTTATCGTAAGCCACGAGGCTGAAGACGACGTCAAAGAAGTGGCAGCCAATGCCGCGCAGGAGACATAAGACATGGAAATTCTCTTTCTCTTCGGTATGGTCATCGGATTTTTGCTGCTGGGCGTGCCAATCGCAATTTCGCTCGGCCTGAGCTCAATCATATTTCAGTTGCTTTATTCAGATGCCTCTTTGGCCTCGGTCGGCCAAACCATGTTTCAGGCGATGTATGCGCACTATACGCTGCTCGCAATTCCGTTTTTCATTCTGGCCTCCAGCTTTATGAGCACCGGCGGGGTGGCGCGAAGGATCATTCGGTTTGCTATAGCCCTTGTGGGCCACATGCGCGGCGGGTTGGCCATTGCCGGTGTGCTGGCCTGTATGATGTTTGCAGCCTTGTCAGGCTCAAGCCCCGCCACGGTGGTTGCCATTGGTTCGATCGTAATCGCCGGGATGCACCAAGTGGGCTATTCGAAAGACTTCGCCGCAGGGATCATCGCTGTGGCCGGCACGCTCGGCATCCTGATACCGCCCTCGATTGTGATGGTGGTTTATGCGTCTGCCACCGATGTTTCGGTTGGCCGGATGTTCTTGGCCGGGGTTATTCCGGGCATTTTGGCCGGCACAATGCTGATGGTCGGTATTTACGTTGTGGCGCGGATCAAAAACCTGCCCAAAGGTGAATGGCTTGGCTGGGGCGAGGTTTTCCGCTCTGGGCGAGATGCGATCTGGGGTCTGTTTTTGATGGTGATTATCATGGGTGGCATCTATGGCCATCCTTGGTATGGCATGCACGAAGTTACTGACGCGGAAGGCCTGCGCACAATGGTTTCGGGCGCTTATTGGAGAAGCGGCGCCTTTACGCCGACAGAAGCAGCCGCGGTTGCGGCCATCTACGCGTTTTTGATTTCCAGCTTTGTCTACCGTGACATGGGGCCTTTGGCCGCTAAAAATGAGGGTGACAAGCCTAAATCGGTATTTACCCGCCCGCATGCGCTCATCACCGCTTGGTTTCACAAAGACACCCGCGACACCCTTTTTGAAGCGGGCAAGCTTACCATCACTCTGATGTTTATCATCGCCAACGCACTTCTGCTCAAACACGTTCTGACCGAAGAGCAGATTCCACAGCAAATTGCTTCAGCGATGCTGACAGCCGGCTTTGGCGCTATCATGTTCCTGGTGATTGTAAATGTCATTCTGCTGATCGGCGGGCAATTTATGGAGCCTTCAGGCCTGATCGTCATCGTGGCACCGCTGGTTTTCCCGATCGCCATCCAGCTCGGGATAGATCCGATCCACCTTGGTATTATCATGGTTGTAAATATGGAAATCGGGATGATCACGCCGCCGGTGGGTCTCAACCTGTTTGTAACCTCGGGCGTGGCCGGTATGCCGATGCTGCGCGTGGTGCGTGCAGCACTTCCGTGGCTTGGTATCCTGTTTGTCTTCCTGATAATGGTGACCTACATTCCCATTATTTCCACCGCGTTGCCCAATAGCATTATGGGGCCGGAGACCATCTTGAAATAGACCCCTTGGCTTATCAGCTTCCCGCGCCCCGCCACCCTGGTGGGGCGCGGGCTGTTTGGCAGCCAAAGTCGTGGCTTCCCTTTTCTGACGATATCGCTTATATTACTGCCCAAACGCAGCCAAAATGGCGCAATCGAGTAGGATAAGGCAGTTTTCAAATGACTCTCACCCGCAGATCCCTGCTGGCCACCATTGCTGCAAGCATGGCAACACCAGCCTTCGCCGACCTTGACACCGCCCCGGCCGATATGGTTGTGGTTTTTAAAGGCAGCCGGAAGCTATATCTATATCGTGATGGCGAGCCGTTTCGCAGCTATCCGATCGGCCTTGGCTGGGCGCCCGAAGGCAATAAGGAATTTGAGGGGGATGGCCGCACGCCCGAAGGCAGCTATTACATCGACCGTCGCAATCCAAACAGCGCGTTTCACCTCAGCCTCGGAATATCATATCCGGACCCAAATCAGGTAGCTGCAGCCGCCGCTGACGGCCGCAATCCCGGAGGTGATATTTTTATCCACGGCGGCTTGGGCAAAAGCCGCCAGAGTGGCGACTGGACCGCCGGCTGCATTGCCGTTTCAGACAATGATGTTGAAGAACTCTGGGAGCTGGTGCCCCGCGGTGCGCTTATTGTGATTCAGCCGTAGTGACCACTGCTGGCGCGGCAGCAGCACCAATATCCATAACCCACC
>Ga0316205_10003941_pt1 | contig 13487 bp, 10 predicted proteins | sample 3monthpyrite_MG_FD_204941 | JGI IMG/M metagenome (GOLD analysis project Ga0316205, IMG submission 204941) | Microbial mat bacterial communities from mineral coupon in-situ incubated in ocean water Damariscotta River, Maine, United States -... | ecosystem: Environmental > Aquatic > Marine >... | reverse complement strand
CCATTGGAAGCTACCGATGGAACTATTGTTGAAATTGAAGGGCATGAAGTAATTATGGCCGGCTCAAATAATTATTTGGGCTTAACAAACGATCCAAGAACGATAGAGGCAGCTACACAAGCGTTAATCAAATACGGAACCGGTTGTACCGGATCACGCTATTTAAATGGTACACTTGATATCCATTTAGAGCTTGAGCAAAAACTTGCTGAATTTATGGGCAAAGAAAGCTGTGTACTTTTTAGTACCGGCTATCAAACTAATGAAGGCTCTATACAAACAATCGCTGCTAGAAATGATGTAATATTTTCTGATCGAGATAACCATGCTTGCATTGTTGTTGGTACGCAAATATCAATGGCAAAAACTCTTAGGTACAAGCATAACGATATGGAAGAGCTAAGAAGGCTCCTCGAGGCAACCGACCCAGGAGTTGGAAAAATAATTGTCTCAGATGGCGTATTTTCCATGTCGGGTACATTAGCAAAAGTTCCGGAGCTTGTTGCTCTTGCAAAAGAATTTGGTGCACGCTTATATCTTGATGATGCGCATGCAATTGGTGTTATTGGGGATGGTGGTCGCGGTTCTGCATCAGTTTTTGACTTAACAAAAGATGTTGATTTGATTAGCGGGACATTCTCAAAATCATTTGCTTCATCAGGTGGATTTCTAGTAGGTGACCGCCCGGTAATTGAATTTATCCGTCATCGCTCGCCTGCTCATATTTTTAGTGCATCTATGCCTCCGGCAAATGTGGCAACTGTTTTAAAAGCTTTAGAAATATTAAAAGAAGAAACCTGGAGATTGGATAAATTGGAAGAGATTTCGGTTTACATGCGTACCGAACTAAAAAATCTTGGTTTCAATGTTTGGAGTAGTCAATCACCTATTATACCTGTAGTTATAGGTGATATAAAATCATGTTTCATTTTCTGGAAAGATCTATTTGAAGAAGGTGTCTATGCTAATGCAGTAATCCCACCAGCGGTTCCATTTGGGCAGTCTTTGCTTCGAACAAGTTATATGGCCACTCATACAAATGAGCATTTAGACAGAATTCTGGAAGCATTCAGAAAAGTTGGTCTAAAAAATGGAATTATCGATCAAAACGGTCATTCGGCAACTCAAGCCTAAATGATATGAGTACTACTGGGGTTACTATCGTCACAACGGATGACGAGAAAAAGAAATTTTTAGAGTTTCCTTATACCCATTATAAGAACGATCCTCATTTTGTTCCACCACTTAGAATGGATCAAAAAAAATTGATCGATACGAATGCCAATCCGTACTATCAAAATGCCGAGTCAGTTTTTTTCATTGCAGAATATGAAGGGGAAATAGCCGGTCGCATATCAGCAACGGTAGATCGCAGATTTAATAAAGAACACCATACTAAAACTGGGCACTTTGGCTTTTTTGAATGTATAGATCATCAGCCAACAGCTGACCTATTATTTCGCGTTGCAGAAGATTGGTTACGTGATCGCGGAATGGACAAAGTTCTAGGACCGGCAAGTCCAGGTATGATGGATGTAATAGGAATTCTTTCAGAGGGTTTCGATCGGGATCCATTTATCTTAATGCCTTACAACAAGCCTTACTACCCGAAACTGATTGAGCAGTATAACTACGAGAAAGGTATGGGGTTATTGGCTTTCATGATTTCGCAAGAAGATGTTTCTGAAGAAAGAATGGAGAGAGCAAAAAAACTTGTACATAAACGCAATCCGGGTTTAAGTTTTCGTTCTGTTAATATGAAAAAAATTAAAGAAGAAGTAGAAATTGTTCGTCATATTTACAATCAGGCTTGGAAGAGTAATTGGGGTTTTTTACCACTCACGAAAGAAGAATTACAAGCAACAGCAAAGGATTTTAAGATGATACTTGATCCTCATGTAGCTCATATTGCAGAAATTGATGGCCGACCGGTTGGGTTTTCAATTTCGTTACCTAACTTGAATGTATTATTTAAGACAATGAATGGGAATCTATTTCCATTTGGGATATTTAAAATTCTATTTGGAAGAAAGAAGATCAGAGAATTACGCACTGTTTTGATGGGGGTATTACCAGAATATCAGGGTAAAGGAATTGATGCATTACTGAATCAGCGAACCATTGAAATGGGAAAAATTTATGGCTATGATCGGTCTGAAATGAGCTGGATATTAGAGAGTAATAAAGATATGATTCGAGTAGCGGAACGAATGGGAGCCCGTGTTGATAAACGCTACAATATGTACACAAAGACACTTTAAGTTCTTCATCACAATTTCATAGAATTACAAGATGTTACGGATCATTGTTGATTTGATAATCGACAAGTTGCGAGAGTTTATAACTTAATAAATAAAAAGATGAGCGATTACAGAATCGAAAAGGACAGCATGGGCGAAGTAAAAGTGCCTAAAAGCGCATTGTATGGTGCACAAACACAAAGAGCGAATGATAACTTTCCAATCAGTGGAATTAAGTTTAGTCGCGAATTTATTGAAGCTTTGGGAGTTGTGAAAAAAGCAGCAGCTATTGCAAATGCCGAACTTGGTTTATTAGATGTTGCAATAGCAGAAGAGATACAAGCAGCTGCAGAAGAAGTAATTTCAGGTAAACATGATCATCAGTTTGTAATCGATATATTTCAAACGGGTTCGGGTACTTCAAGTAATATGAATGCCAATGAAGTAATAAGCCATATTGCGAATGAAGGCAAAGAAAGTGATGCTAAAATTCACCCAAATGATCATGTTAATTTTGGCCAGAGTTCGAACGATGTAATTCCAACAACTATTAGAATTGCTGCGGTTTGTTCAGTAACTAATGATCTAATCCCGGCACTTGATCATTTAAAAGATACTTTTTTGAAAAAAGGTGCTGAATATGCTCATGTGGTAAAAACAGGACGAACTCACTTAATGGATGCCATGCCGGTTACGATTGAACAGGAATTTGGTGGCTATGCGCGACAATTAGAACTGGGAATTATGCGAGTTCTTTCAGCTCTTGATAGAGTTAGAGAACTACCACAAGGTGGAACGGCAGTTGGAACAGGAATTAACACACATCATGATTTTGGTGGCAAATTTGCAAACAGTGTTTCAACTTTAACAGGCGAGAATTTTAAGGAAGCTGAAAATCATTTTGAAGCACAGGCAACGGTTGATGCACCGGTGGAATTAAGTGGGCAATTGAAAACTATTGCTGTAAGTTTAATGAAAATTTCAAACGATCTTCGTTGGATGAATTCTGGACCTAATTCAGGAATAGGTGAAGTACAGTTAGCAGCTTTACAACCCGGTTCATCTATAATGCCGGGTAAAGTTAATCCTGTGATTGAAGAATCAATGAATATGGTTTGCGCACAGGTTATCGGTAATGACGCATCTATCACTATTGGGGGATTAAATGGTAATTTTGAATTGAATGTGATGTTGCCGGTTGTTGCACATAATTTGCTACAATCAATTAAAATTTTAGCGAATGCCGCACAAAATTTAGCCGACCGTTCTGTCTCAAAACTAGTAGTAAGAGAAGATGTAATTGCTGATAAAGTTGGGCGGAATCCAATTCTGGTTACCGCGTTAAATCCTATTATCGGTTATGATCTAGCTGCAAAAATTGCTAAAAAGGCGTATGCTGAAAACCGCGCATTACTGGATGTTGCACTCGAAATGACCGACTTAACGGAGCAAGAGCTAAAAGACGCATTAGACCCAATTAAGATGACTAAAGGTGGTTTTACTGAGTAGTGTAAAATACTGAAAAAACATCAGTTACATAATAAATTGCGCTAAATTGATTTCGATCTTCACTTTCAAAAAAGTGTGTGATGCCATATATTGAAAGCCCTTTCACAGTTTTCAAATAGTCAAGTAAGCGAGATTATGTGCTATGATAGAAGTAAAACCAAAGACCCGAAATAAATTTAATGCACTAGAGAAGAAAGAGATTCTATCTGATTATCGATTAGGTTGGACAAGTCGATATATGTCTTTAATAGGTAGAAAAGAAGTACTTTCAGGAAAAGCCAAATTTGGAATTTTCGGAGACGGCAAAGAAATCCCACAAATTGCGCTATCTAAAGTATTTCGTGAAGGCGATTTTAGATCTGGATATTACAGAGATCAGACATTTGTAATGGCTATCGGTGGAGTAACAATTGAACAATTTTTCGCGCAACTTTACGCGCACCCCGATCCAAAAGCGGATCCAAATTCTGCCGGTAGGCAAATGAATGCCCACTATGCTACTAAATTGGTGGAAGAGGATGGAACTTGGATAGATCAAACCAAAACTAAAAATACTGCTAGTGGAATTTCGCCTACTGCCGGTCAAATGGCCCGTTTGGTTGGCTTAGCTCAAGCTTCAAAAATGTATCGAAATCTTCCTGGATTACAAGGCAAAGATTGGAAGAAGTTTTCAAATGATGGAAATGAAATAGCTTTTGGTACTATAGGTGATGCATCTACTTCTGAAGGTGTTTTTTGGGAAGCTATTAATGCTGTTGGCGTATTGCAGTTACCTTTAGTGATGTCGGTTTGGGATGATGGTTATGGAATCTCAGTTCCTAAGAAATATCAAACTACAAAAGAAAGCATTTCAAAAGTTCTTTCAGGTTTTCAAAGAACTGAGGATGAGGCCGGTTACGAGATTTTGACTGTTAAAGCCTGGGATTATCCACAGCTTATTGCTACTTATGAAAAAGCAGCTGATATAGCACGTGAAGAACATGTACCGGTGCTGGTTCATGTTGAAGAAGTTACCCAACCTTTAGGGCACTCTACTTCCGGTTCACACGAGCGTTATAAGTCGAAAGAACGCCTTGAGTGGGAAGTTGAAAATTGTTGCCTAAACCAATTAAGAAAATGGATTCTCGCAAAAAAAATTGCTACAGAAACTCAATTAGATGGAATAGAATCGGAAGCGCTTAAAACTGTAACTGAAGCAAAATCGCGTGCCTGGAAAGCTTATACAGCGCCTATGATGCAAGAAAAAGCGTTTGTACTTAGTAAAGTTTCGGAGTTGAAAATTGAATTAAGGGATGTGCGCATTGAACAACTTGAGAAAAAGTTAAAGGCATTACCTTCAGCAATTAGAAAAGACATTTTGCCTGTTGCTAAAAAAGCCGTTCGCTATTCATACGGCTCTAATTCGCAGGCCAGAAAGGATCTCCAAGATTGGTTGAGAGAGAATCGACCAATTAATGAAGATCGTTATAATTCACATTTGTATAGCCAAACACCTAAATCCCCGCTAAAAGTAGAACATGTTCCTCCGGTTTTTGCCGAAGGATCAGATATGGTGGACGGGCGCATTGTGCTACGAAACAATTTTGATAAACTTTTTGCTGCTTATCCAAACCTAGTCACATTTGGTGAAGATGTTGGAGCTCTCGGTGATGTAAATAAAGGACTGGAAGGTTTACAAGAGAAGTATGGTAAACTTCGTGTTGCCGATACCGGTATTCGCGAAGCCACTATTTTAGGCCAAGGATTAGGAATGGCGCTTCGCGGGTTGCGTCCTATAGCTGAAATTCAATACCTCGATTATTTATTATACAGTTTCTTTGTGTTAAGTGATGATGTTGCAACATTGCGATATCGTACCAAAGGACAGCAAGCAGCACCTGTAATTGTAAGAACGCGCGGGCATCGTTTGGAAGGAATATGGCATTCAGGCTCACCAATGGGTGTAATTCTGAGCGGTACTCGAGGGATACACCTGTGTGTACCTCGAAACCTAACAGAAGCCGCCGGTTTCTATAATTTATTGTTAAAAGGTGATGATCCTGCAATTGTAATTGAGCCATTAAATGGTTATCGATTAAAAGAAAATCAGCCAAAAAATATTGGTGAATTTACAACTCCACTTGGTGTTCCGGAGATTGTAAAAAAGGGAACTGATATCACAGTTGTTTCCTATGGAGCTACATTTAATTTAATTGAATCGATCGTTCCTCAGTTAGAAGAAGTTGGAATAAATATCGAGTTGATTGATGTACGAACACTACTACCATTTGATATTAACCATCTTATTTCAGGTTCCATCAAAAAGACCAATCGCTTACTTATTGTAGATGAAGATGTACCGGGAGGAGCTTCAGCATTTATTCTTCAAAACTTATTGCAAAAGCAGAAAGGTTTTTATCACCTTGATTCTGAACCTCGTTGTTTAACGGCAAAGGCGCATCGACCTGCTTATGCATCGGATGGTGATTATTTCAGCAAACCGAACGCTGAAGATATTTTCGACGAGATTTATTCAATGATGCAAGAGTGTGAACCAGAGAATTTTCCGGAACTTAATTAGAATTATTTTTTGGTGAACTATGTGATTTATTCGATGATATGAATTGCGAGGGTTTTTTAACCTAGTATAACCGAGGGGCAAGGCATTTTTTTAAAATGATTTGAGTATTCGAAGGATTGCTAATTTAACATTTAGAAAAATCATTTCTCTTAAGAATGGGAATACTCATTAAATCAATGCACGTGCTTTTAGCTCAAGATATTTATTGATTGCATTCATTGATAACTCTTTTGGTGGAGTTAAAATGGTATGAATGCCTTCTCTATTTAATGATTTCACAATTTGACGCTTTTCAAAATTGAATTTTTCAGCTACTGCTTTCAGATAGATATCACCTACATTCTCTGAATCTTTTTCAAGCAACTCGTTTATTTCCGTGTTTTCAAAAAAAATAGTCACTAAAAGATGATCGCGAGCTATCCTTTTCAGATAAGGTAATTGCCGCTCCATACTACTAACAGTTTCGAAATTTGTATATAAGAGAATAAGGCTCCGCTGTTTTATATGATTTCTGATGCCGACCAATAAACGATCGAAATCTGATTCCATGAAATTAGTTTCTGTATTATACAAAGCATGCTGAATACTACGTACATGCGTACGTTTTTTTTCAGGGCGAACGGCTTTTAATTCGTTATTTGAAAAAGTTAAAAGTCCTGCTTTATCATCCTTTAGTACGGCAATGTTTGAAATTACCAAACTTGTATTAATTGCATATTCCAGCAATTGAAGCTTGTCGAAGGGCATTTTCATGACCCGACCTAAATCAATTACATTGATAATTTGCTGAGAGCGTTCATCTTGATATTGATTTACCATCAAGTGGTTACTTCGGGCAGAAGCTTTCCAATTTATTGATCGTATATCATCGCCTCGCACATATTCTTTAATTTGATCAAATTCCATTGTATGCCCGAGCCTCCTAATTTTTTTAATACCTATGTCCGTTAATCGGTTTGAAATGGCATACATTTCAAATTTTCTCATTTGGATGTACGATGGATAAACCGGAACTACTTCAGTTGCGTCTATTTCGAACTTTCGCTGAAAGATTCTAAGGCGTGTGGATGCATAAATGAGAATATTTCCAAAATCATAATTTCCTCTATTAACGGGTCGCAGTGAATAACTAAAACCAAGTTCCTGATCCTTTTGGAAAAGGGCATTTAGTTCAAAATTTCGAATCTGAAATTGAATCGGAATTTCATCTATTATCTGTGTTTGAATTTGAATTCTATAGTGCGATGAAATTTTTAAACGTATGGTATTTTCATCACCATTAGAGAGACGTTGTGGAGTACTTCTTGAAGCTGAAAATCCTGAATTAGCACTGTAAAGAAGCAGAATATCGATCAAAATAACGACTCCTAAAACAATGGCCAAAATCTCAGCAATGGCGGCGAAAGCGGGAAAAAAATTACCGAAGGCAAAAAATACCGCAACAAAAGCAAGTGCAAAGTAAAATTGGGAATTGATATATAGGGATCGTAAAAAGGACACTAACGTGGTACTTCAACTTTATTTGCGATTTGAAGCAGCACAGCGTCTGTTGTTATTCCTTCCATCTCTTTTTCGGGTGTTAACATTATTCTGTGGCGTAATGTGGGCACTATAATTTGTTTTACATCTTCAGGAGAAATGAAATCGCGGGCACGCATTGCTGCCCAGGCTTGTGCTGCTTTCATTACATAAACCGAAGCACGTGGTGAAGCACCAATGGCAATTGAGGCAGAATTTCTAGTTTCGTGAACAATTTTTGCGATATAAGTCATTAAGGCTTTTTCAACATGCACTTCATTAACCAATTTTCGTTGTTGGTTCAAAAGTTCTGAAGATATAATCGCATTAATCTCTTCGGTATCAGGTGCTGCTTTTCGTTTATAACTACCTTCGAGAATGGCAACCTCGTCATCCACACTCGGATAGCCAACTTCTATTTTGAAGAGGAATCGATCTAGTTGAGCTTCCGGCAGGCGATAGGTTCCTTCATGTTCAATGGGATTCTGAGTTGCAATTACCATGAATGGATCATCCATGGGATAGGTAGTTCCATCAACGGTAATCTGCTGTTCTTGCATTACTTCAAACAATGCAGCCTGTGTTTTTGCCGGTGATCTGTTGATCTCATCAATCAAAACCAGATTTGAGAAAACCGGACCTTGTTTAAATTCGAAATCGGAAGTTTTTGTATTAAATATGGTTGTCCCAATAATATCGGCCGGCATTAAATCCGGTGTAAATTGAATCCTGGAAAAACCGGTATCCAAAGTTCTTGAGAGAATCCGAACGGTCAATGTTTTTGCAACACCCGGAACACCTTCAACCAAAACATGACCATTGGCCAGTAGGCCACAAATCAGTAGATCAATAAATTCGTTTTGACCGATAATCACTTTTCTGATTTCAGCTCGAACGTCGTTAACCGTTTTTTGAAGTTCACTAAGGTCGATTCTGTTCTGAAACGGTTCTGGGGTCGTTTCTTGATTATTTTCGGGCACTGAATTAATTTGATCTTCCATTAGCGTTGGGAGTTTTTATAGAACCAATCAATCTGATCGGTAACTTGTTTTAGACGTTTTTGGGTAATGTTTTTTTCGTTCTGAACGTGCTCAATAATTGAGAATAATTCATGAATTGTGGTTGTTTCTATGCCTGATCGTTGCGCAATTTTATCCATCGATTTCACAGATTCATCAGGATTTATATTCAAATTAGTTCGGATATAATCCATTAAAAAGAGAATTTTCTTCTCCAGAATTTCTTTGTGTGTGCCATTATTTAAATAGAGATTAGCCACTGTTGAGGTAAACTGTATACTGGTATTTGAAACAGGCGCAATCTCAGGAATAATCCTTTGTTTACGTTTTGCTCCAAATATTAAATAAGATACTAGACCTAGTAAGGAAATGAACCACGCCCATTTTAACTGAGGTTGTGACACGATATATGACAGTGGACTTGCAAAATTTGCTCTGCCAGCTTTATAATATTCATCCCAAATTACATTTCTGTCTGACAGATATGACAGCGCAGTAAATGCATAATCAAACTTACGAATGTCTTTCAAAAAGTAATTTGAGAATAGGAATGGATTAGAGTGAACAAATATTGAGCCTCGACCATAATCGATCCGTATAAAATTTGCTTCTTCATCACCAATAGTACCAAGGATGGTAGTATTTGCTGTATCGAAAGATGCAAAGTAAGATTCTGTCAATCCTACCGGAAAAATCCAATTGACACCGGAATTGAGTGTAGTATTTGTAAATGAAACTTGGTTTTGGAGCAGTGAGTCGAGGTTGCTAATGTTTGAATTGATAGATGGAAAGGAGCTGGAAATATTGATATTAAGAGAATCGGCAAAAGCACCATCAATCTGCCAAGCTGAAATAAAAAGATTATTTCCTCGATTTACACCATTCAGAATCATCTCGGTTTCAAATTCATCAAGCCCAAAACTAGAGTTAATAAATATCTGGTTAATAGATTTTTCAACCGGTGATTGTTCAAATATTGGCAGGTTATTGACTGTAATTTCCCGATCCGGAAAAAGGATTGCCAATTCATTAAACAGAATATACCCGCCAAACGGTTTTTTTTCTTCATTCGAATAACCCTCAGACCAATCGATGGGCTTGGGTTGAGCAAGACGTATGATTACAGCAATCATGGTAATTAAAACAAGTGCAATAATATATTTTCGTTCTTTATTGCTCATTTACGGCAATTTTAAATCTTTTGAAGGTGGTGTTAAATGTCTCGAATTGATAGTTATCAATTTCGAAATCACCGTATTCTACAAATTCATAATAAGTGGTTAGCACTCTGAAATCGGGATGGGTGGGATGCCCATTTAATTCCTTCAAGTAGTCCAGATTTGTTTTCTCCAATCCCCATGAAATTAACTCATTTTGACTTAGAAGTTTTAGAGCTACTAAATACCCAAAGCGTGTTGCGGCCTGATAATTCTTGGTTTGAATGGCTTGTTTAATTAGTTGCTCATAATCGGTGTTTTCCAATTCTTCCCGAGCTATTCCAAGACTGAAGCCTTCTTCTTTGTTTTTCCTAAATACATTGGTGAGTTCGCCACCCATTAACTGATTAACCAAAACAAATACCAAACTGACAACAGCAACAATTAGTATTGCCCTAAAGATGAATCCGCCAATTGGGTTTCCAATCAACCTTGAAAGAAATCTGAATAAGTAATTCAGCACTCTTTCTCTTAATGAATTTGGATTTTCCGGGACAAGCAGATACTGAAAATCGGGATCATTAGCATAGCCCTCAATGGTCGATTCAGATGGAAGCCTAACATCCATCTGAGAGCTTGTATCAATCTGTGTACTGTTTTGTGCTTGGGCATTTGATATACATAGACATCCAAGTGTGAAAATAAAAAGAGAAAGAGCTCTCTTTGCCATATTTAGTCGAGTAAGCCCTCAATTTGTGAACGTAAGCTACCACCTTCTTTACGCTCAATTAAACTGTAATATTGAAGTGAAATTGCAAGAAATAATATCGTTGAAATTAATGAGGAAACAGCGGTCATGATACCTGTTAATACATAATAAAAGTTTACCCATAAGCCGGGATCGCCAACTTCGCCGGTGCCCGTTTCTACTGTTAATATTGAGAAAAATGTTATTGGAATTAAAATAGCATACGTAACCATCATCATTAGAATGTACATCACTAAAACAATTCCAAAAGTGGACCACCAATAATCTTTTGTGAGTTCCCATGATCGGCTGAATGCTCCGAATACAGTTTCTTCTTCCAGAATTAGGACAGAAGTACTTAAACTAAATTTGATGCCAAAAAATATCATCGGGAAGAAAAAGATGAGAGCAGAGAAAATAAGGACGAAAAAATACACGACGTACAAGCCAATATAGCGAAGAACATTTGGGATGATGTCTTCTAGGATAGCTTCCGGTGAAGGCTCAAATCCATCTTGTGTAAGTTTTAGATGTTTTAAAGTAACAACGGTTAACACTGCACTTGCTACAATTGAAATTGCAATTCCGAGGAAATAACGGGGTCCAAAAAAAGCATCAAAATTGTTGAAATTGCCACTTTGAAAAGAGCTGAAAATCTGATCGGTATAATCTTTTAACAGAAAGAATTGAATAATGTAGAGCGGTAATACGAAGAACAGAAGTGCCTTACCAAGGGTATTAAAATGAGTACGAATGTATTGGAAAGTATCAGTAATGATATCTCCAATATCCCTGATTTTATGATGTTGGAATGCTTGCATGTGCTTTTTGTCTTTTTCTAAAAATTCGAATGGGTAATACGATATAATAACCGATGATGAAAGTAAATGAACTGATAATAATAAACAGACTTAAGTAAATAGGCATCTCTGTAAATCGAGTTACAAAACTTTCTAAAAATCCTGCAACAATAAAAACAGGTACTAAACTTAAAAGCATTTTAAGGCCATCTTTAACTCCATTTTTGAATGAAGTGGATCTTTTAAATGTACCAGGAAACACAAAACTGTTACCAAGCACAAACCCTGCCGCTCCGGATATAGTAATGGCACTTAATTCTAAAGCTCCGTGTATAAAAATTACTAACATGGCTTCTGAAAGCAGATCATAATTAGCAAAAAAGGTGATAAAAGTGCCCACCATAACTCCATTTTTCAGCATCACATATCCGGTGCCGAATACGGTGAAAATCCCCAGAATAAAATTGATAAATGAAACACGAATGTTATTAAAAGTAATCGCGAAAAACATATTCACCTGCGTATGAGATTTATATACAGCAAGGGGATCACCTTCATCAATATTAGTGAGTGTCATATTTACATAGTTATCACCTAAAATATATCGTGCAAAGGATGCATCATTTTGCTGAGAAACCATTCCAATCGCGCCAAAAAGAAAGAAAATTAGAATTGATGCTGTGAGTTCTTTTAAACGATGAGAGAAAATCTCAGGTACTTCTGCAGTCCAGAATGTAATGAGTCTGGATCTGTTCTCTTTTTGGTTTTTGTAGATTGTGTTGTGTGCCTGAATGGAAAGGTCGTTCAAATACATCATAGTCTTAGAATCAGGATAACAACTCTGAGCGTAAGCTAAATCATTGTTTAATTCAATATACAATGCAGCTAGATGATCAGCAGTTTGAGTTTTATGCGTTCTCAATGCGTGCTCGTATTTTTTCCATTTGTCGGCATTTTTTCTCAGAAATGTTACTTCACGCATGCACTCAAAATCTTGATGTGGTTTTTTTTACAGATGCCTCGAAATGGCGTATCTTAGTAAGGATACTAACAAATTTATCTACCAGAAAGAACCCCTTTTGCATGCAATCTATCGGCGTTGAAACAACTCAACATGTCCAACTTAACTATGATCCCGCCTCAGTAGGCGACCGCCTTTTAGCTTTTCTGTTAGATGGTTTCGTGTTGTTGGGCTACAACTTGTTGCTTCAAATCTTCATAGGGGTTTTAGATGACGCAAATATCATTAATGTTAAAGTGATTGAAGAGCAGTTCTGGGTTTTAATATTGATATATGCTATAGTTCCGTTCTTTTATCATCTAGTTAGTGAAGTGTTGTGGAATGGTAAGTCATTTGGAAAGTGGTCAATGAAGCTTCAGGTTGTTCGGGTTGATGGCACCAATCCAACCTTTGGTAATTATTTGATTCGTTGGATGTTCCGGTTAGTGGAGATTACATTTACATCCGGTCTCTTGGCATTTATGACGGTTTTAATTAATGGAAAAGGGCAGCGACTAGGTGATATAGCAGCAAAAACCTGCGTGATTAAGACACGGCGTAAGGTAAAACTCACAGACACGATTTATTCCGAAATAAATAAAGATTACACTGTGAAATACCCATCGGTTATAGAATTGAACGATAAAGAAGTGTCTATTATAAGAGAAGTCTTGGCTTCAAAAAGAAAATATGAGTATGCCACTTGGTTTGTGATGATTCAAAGGGCGGCAAATATTATTCAGACCAAAATTGGTATTGAGAAACTTGAATCAAAAGCCGATGATTTTCTCGTTCAAGTGATTAGTGATTATAATCACCTGCATAGATCATAAAAGCACACGATCTAAAAAGAGGACGACCCAAAAAAGTGGAAGGTAAGCGATTGAAGCAAACATCAACTTTCTTGCATTTATTGAAGATCGGTTCCGAGCAAAT
>Ga0316205_10003940_pt1 | contig 13487 bp, 12 predicted proteins | sample 3monthpyrite_MG_FD_204941 | JGI IMG/M metagenome (GOLD analysis project Ga0316205, IMG submission 204941) | Microbial mat bacterial communities from mineral coupon in-situ incubated in ocean water Damariscotta River, Maine, United States -... | ecosystem: Environmental > Aquatic > Marine >... | reverse complement strand
TTAACACTATCTGTGGTTTCTGACCAAAGGCTTCTTGCAGTTGTCGACCAACCAGTAAATTAAATTTTTGATCCGTGCCGCCGAGTTCAACATCCGCTTGCATCGCCACCGAGTCGTAACCTTGAATGAGTGGGTATAAAAACTCATGAATCGCAATTGATTGGCCACTGGTATAACGCTTATTAAAGTCGTCACGCTCGAGCATTCGTGCAACCGTATGTTTTGCGGCCAATTGAATAAGATCAGCGGGGCTCATCTTATTCATCCAAGTTGAATTGAACATTACTTGGGTTTTATCTGGATCAAGAATCTTAAAAATCTGTTCCTGATAGCTTTTTGCATTTTCAATAACATCTTCACGGGTTAATGCTGGACGTGTGACGCTCTTACCGGTTGGATCGCCGATCATGCCCGTAAAGTCACCAATCAAAAATAAGATCTCATGCCCTAAATCCTGAAACTGGCGTAACTTATTAATGAGGACTGTGTGACCAAGGTGTAAATCTGGCGCTGTTGGATCAAAACCCGCTTTAATACGCATCGGTTTACCCGATTTCAATCGCTTAACGAGTTCTTTTTCTACTAAAATTTCATCGGCACCGCGTTGTATTATCGCGAGTGCATCGGCAACTGTTGTCATGCCAACCTCTAACTTGAGTTATTTTGTGGCGCAAGGGTATCACAGCAAGCGCATTTAGCGCAGGCTCTGAAAGTTATCTATACTTAAAGAACTATTGACCCCTCCGAGGATAACCGTTATCGTTGCCACGTACTTAAAAGACTATAGATATCCGTGAATTATCGCTCATTTATCAAGCGTGACTATAAGTTACGCGAGTCAGCGGACAAAACGTTCGCCAAACTCCTTACTCGACGCTCGATCGTCATTGCTGGCCTTTCGCTGTTGGTAGGGATCACTGTGATATTCAGTCTCGAATCTGAACCTGCAACAGCCAATGTGCCTGAGCAAATTCCTGCGCTAGACAATACTTCAACGCTTATTAATCAACCACTCACGCTGCCAGCAAAAGTGGAGCCAGAATTGGATGAAGTATCCGTAGTAAGCCAGCCAGTTATCGTCTCACCGACAACTGTTAGCTCAGTTAGCGATCTCAACACGAATCTGAAACGCATCAAGGTTCGCAAGGGTGATACCCTCGCCGCCATTTTCTCGCGCAATAAACTCAGTGCACGTGACGTACACAACATTGTTGCGCTGGGCAAAGCCACCAAGGGCCTGAAGAATCTGAGACCGGGTCAACACATTCAACTTAACTTTGATGAACAGGGAAAATTTACCGGGCTTATTCATGAAATTGACCGTTTTAATTCTTTGCACGTCAGCCAAAATGAACAAGGCTATTCTGCAAAACACCACAATCGTAAACCAACTGTCCGCACAGCTTATGCTTCTGGGAAAATTACTAATTCACTCTTCCTCGATGCGCAAAGAGCGGGCATGGAACAAAGCCTGATAATGGAGCTTGCTTCTATCTTCGGTTGGGACATCGACTTTGCGCTCGATATTCGCCAAGGAGATAGCTTCCACATTGTATTTGAAGAACAATTTCTTGATGGCGAAAAAATTCGCCACGGTAATATCCTCGCCGCTGAATTTGTTAACCGCGGCCGCACTTTCCGCGCCGTACGCTATGCAGCAAAAGGTAAACGTGCTGACTACTACACGCCAACGGGCCACAACATGCGCAAAGCCTTCTTACGCAGCCCTGTTGATTTTCGACGCATCAGCTCTCGCTTTGGCAAACGCCACCACCCCACACTTAAACGAACCAAATTACACACCGGCGTTGACTATGCTGCCAGCCGCGGCACGCCCGTTCGCGCAACCGGCGATGGCAAAATTATCCACCGTGCCCGCAAAGGTGGTTACGGTAAAACCATCATTATTCGTCACGGCAATAAATACAGCACGCTCTACGCACACCTCTCTAGCTACAATCGCAAAGCAGTTGGTCGCGTTAAACAAGGCCAAGTTATTGGCTACGTTGGCACTACCGGTCGTTCTACCGGCCCGCACCTGCATTATGAATTCCGCGTGCACGGCAGACATCGCAATCCACTCACAGTGAAACTACCGAGCGCTGCATCAATTAATAAACACTATAAAGAAGATTTTTTTGATAAAACACGTGGTCTGTTGGCGCAGCTTGATGGGTTACGGCGCACTAACATTGCATTAGCTGAATAAGCTATTTCAGGAGGATTGAGCGTGACCGAACGTTTTATCGGCTTGATGTCAGGCACCAGTCTTGATGCGATTGATGTTGCTATCGTCGAATTTGAAAGCTGCTACCCCAAACTCATCGCAAGCCATACCCAGACACTTCCCACTGAACTACGCGACACACTTTTATCACTGAATAAAAGTCGTTCGGGCGAAATTAAACGTATGGCCATTGCCGATGTGCAATGGGCCCAACAAGCGGCCGGTGCCGTCAATCACTTGCTTGCCAAATCCAACATCTCGGCCAATGACATTTCGGCAATAGGCAGTCATGGCCAAACAATTCGTCACGCCCCCAATGACGAAACACCCTATAGCCTACAAATAGGTGATCCAAACACACTCGCTGAATTAACCGGCATTACGACCGTTGCAGATTTTAGACGACGCGATCTGGCGGCTGGCGGGCAAGGCGCACCATTGATGCCGGCTTTTCATAACGCGATGCTGCGCGTCAACGAAGAAGTGCGCGTCGTCCTCAACATTGGTGGCATGGCAAACATTACCGTACTACCTGCCAACCCTGATGAACCGGTCATTGGTTTTGATACAGGTCCCGGCAATGTCTTAATGGATGCCTATACGCAAACACACTTGCGCAAAGCCTACGACAAAGGCGGTCAATGGGCAGCGAGCGGTAAAGTGCACGCTGATTTATTAAATCGACTATTGCGCGACAAGTTTTTTAAACTCGTTCCACCCAAATCAACAGGACGCGAGTTATTTAACCTGCGCTGGTTAGAGCGCCGTTTAAAACAACTTAAAAAACGTACTATTAAAAAGAATGTACAGGCTACCTTGTGTGAACTCACTGCGGTGAGCATCAGTGAAGCGATTCAACACTATGCCAGCGAAGCGACCAGTATTATTGTTTGTGGTGGCGGCGTTCATAACACCGCGTTAATGTTTCGCTTACAGTGCTTACTCGAACACCAACAAGTTCGTTCCAGTGAAGACTACGGCATTGATCCGGATGCAATGGAGGCGATTGGTTTTGCTTGGCTTGCGCAACAGACGCTGGCAATTAAACCGGGCAACTTGCCGTCAGTTACCGGTGCGACACATCCAGTTGTGTTGGGCGGGATATACCCGGGAACAGTTTTAGTTTAAATAATTTTGAGGTGGTCGCTGCCATCAGTCATTTCACATCGCCTGAACAATCACCCTGCGGGATGATTGTAATTCGGCGCCGCACAACAACTAATACCAGCTCCTTAATAACAGGAACAAACCCTACTTCACAGCAATGATGTCAGTGCTTAGATGATGGCGAATTACAAACGTCTCGAAGAGCGTTTGTTCAGCCCTGGCAGCAGTGCGAGCCCAACCGCACTCTTTAAAGAACTAAGTCTGATAAGGTTTATCTAAAAACCCCTCCGGCGGGACGATAGTACCTTCTATATATTTATTACCCCACGCCACTAATTCCTTGATAAGCGGCCGGATATCCTCACCCTTCTGGGTTAAACGATACTCATAACGTACCGGCTTCTCCTGATAAGGTAATCGCTCAATCACCCCCGCCGCTTCAAGGCGCTTCAACCTATCCGCTAATATATTCGTTGGGATATTCTCAGGCGAATCGATCAACTCACTGTATAAACGCTTGCCTAACAACAACATGTCTCTGACCACTAAGATGGTCCATTTATCACCGAGAATATCCAATACGCTCGATACTGGGCACATTGATCTCAGGCAGGCATTTTCAGTGTCGTATGTTTTTTTAACCATGTTAGTAGAATATCATAGTTAGTTACTTGCAATATGCAAGTTAGTGTATTAGATTAGCCATATAGTTGCTTGCTATTTGCAAGTAACTAATGAAACCAATCTATTCTAAGGAGAGAAACTATGAATTTTTACACCGTCAATGGCTCGCCCAATTGCCGCAAAGTCCATGCGCTCATCAACTATTTGCAGCTTGATGTGCAAATTAATGAACTCGATATTTTCACTGGTGAACTAGAAACGCCCGAATTCAAAGCACTCAACCCAAATGGCATGGTGCCCGTACTTGAAGATGGTCAATTTCTACTCTGGGAATCAAATGCCATCATGCAGTATCTTGCTGGCTTGGCACCAGAAAGCAGTTTTTATCCAACCGATCAAAAACTTCGTGCCGATATTCATCGCTGGCAGCATTGGGAGCAGAATCATTTTAATCGTGCGGCAGGGACTATTCTGTTTGAAAATATGCTCAAGTGTCTTTTTAAAATGGGCGAGGCTGATGCAGAAAAAGTGGCCGCGGCAACCGACGATTTTCACAAACACGCCAAAATACTTGACACACATCTGGCTGGAAAAGATTTCATGCTGGGTGACAAACTAACCGTCGCCGACTTTTCAGTCGCTTCCTTTTCTGAATATTTTGATACTGCGAAAGTACCCTTCAGGAAATACTCGAATCTCAATGCATGGCTGGAACGACTGGATGCAATTCCCGCCTGGGCAGACACCCCTTCCCTTGCTGCCTAACTGAGATACCCGGATCGGCAAGACGTTCTCCCAAAGGTTTTATGCGTCTTGTTGATCTGGGTCCTTTAAAGCCAAACGACTACCGCTTATCCAATGGCACATAGTCCCGTGCTGGTTCACCGGTATAAACTTGTGTCGGTCTAAAAATACGGTTGCCACGTAGCTGTTCACGCCAATGCGCTAGCCAGCCGGCTGAACGTGAAATCGCAAAAATAGCCGTAAATTGATCTGACGGAATACCCATCGCCTCATAAAGAATACCCGAATAAAAATCGACATTGGCATAAACACCCTTGCTCGCCAATCTTGCTTCTGCGGCTTTCTCAACCGCTAGCGCAGTTTCAAATGTTGTGCTGACATTGCCATCGCGTGACTCAAGTAAGTCTTTTACTAATTTTTGTAAAATAGTGGCGCGAGGGTCTTTGGTTTTATATTCCCGATGACCCATACCCCAGATAACTTCTTTATTCTTCAACTTATTGTCGACATAAGCTTCAGCTTTATCAGGTGAACCAACTTCTTCAAGCATTTCTAAGACGCGTTCATTTGCACCACCGTGCAATGGTCCGGATAAGGTCGCTATCGCAGAGGCCATGACGCTATTCGGTGTTGCCAATGTTGAGCCACTTACCAGCATAGAGAAAGTTGACGCGTTAATGGTGTGTTCGGCATGCAGAATTAAACAGATATCAAGAATCCGCGCCATTTCTGGTTCGGGCTCTTCACCGTTCAACATATAAAGGAAATTTTCCGCGTAAGTTAAATCTTGACGTGGTGGGATCGGATCATAGCCGTTACGAATGTGTTCCCACATCGCTACTATGGTACCCATACGAGCAATAATTTTAACTGTCATGCGGTGCACGTAGCCTAGATCATCACAAACATCACCACCGGTTAAGCACTCATTGGCAGGATAAAACATACCCAAACTGGCGACTGCCGTTTGTAGCATTTCCATCGGGTGACCGGTAGAAGGCAATGTCTTCATGAGCTCGCGAACGTGATATTGAACGCCACGGTTACGTCGTAACTCGGTATCGAAGACAGACAATTCTGTGGCTGTTGGTAACATGCCGTCCAGTAACAACAAGGTCGTTTCTTCGAAGGTGCTGTGTTCAGCTAACTGCTCAATCGAGTAACCACGATAAGAAAGGATGCCGCGTTCGCCATCGATGTCAGAGATGTTGGACTTTGTGGCAGGAACGCCTTCTAAGCCAGGTAAGTATTCATTCATACAGAAATTCCCAGATCCGTCTTAAGTAAGCCATTTAGAATAACAAAAATAAACCCAGATAGGGCAATCGGTAGGTAATTCTATATACCAAGTATGGTTTACGCTAACAAAATGTAGCGTATGTTATTTTTATTATTTAATTACAGTACGTTAAATTGAGAAAGAAGAACCACAACCACAGGTTGTAGTGGCGTTAGGATTATTAATTGTAAATCGAGCACCTTCTAGATTCTCAACATAATCCACTGTGGCGCCTTCCAAATATTGAATGCTCATTGGATCAACCACTAAACTGACGCCGTCAGTCTCAACGATAATGTCACCATCATTCACAGCTTCGGCGAAATCAAAACCATACTGAAAACCAGAACAACCGCCACCGGTAATAAACACGCGCAGTTTAAGATCCTCACGACCTTCTTCGACCATTAAGGATTTAACCTTATTGGCTGCATTGCTGCTAAAACTTAATTCTGATGAATCTGTCATGCTCAACTCCACCTATTACTAGGTATGTTTGTCTCAATGGATCATATATTAGCAGAGTCTTAATTATGAGAGCAAACTACTTGACTGTTTTACTCAGGATTCTTTGGCAAGCTTAGTTGCGCTCATTGCGGGTTCAGGCGACACATCAACCTTACTAACCTTTTGATTTACTTCAGATTCGTGTACTAAATTGCCATTCACCTCTGCCCCCATCGCCATCTCTATGAGTTGGTAATAAACATTACCATTAACACGTGCTTTGCTGGCTAACTCTACGCCCTGACTCGCATGGACATCGCCATTGACCGTACCATTAAGGTTAATTGTAGGAACTCTCACCTCGCCTTCAATGCGGCCATGCTCACTTAATCTCAATACGGACGAAGAACCTTCTTTAGCGATCACGCTTCCTTTAATGACACCATCTATATGTAGGCCACCGGAAAAATGTACATCACCCGTTATTTCAGTATTCTGGCCTATTAATGTTTCTACATTCATAGACTTACGTTTTTTACTACCGATCATGATTCCTCTATCTCCTCATTACAGGCTAAAGCTAGCCTGCCATTTCATGTCTTGAACGAACAGTATTCGCTTTTTCTCGAGCTCGCAAGCCTTACTCTCACTAGACTGCCAATCCTGCCACAATGTAATAAAACTCAAAGGATTACTAGCGTCACGGTTATTGCTTGTGCAAGAATACTGCATATTGAAAATCATGTTCAACGGAAAGATACTGAAAAAAATGAAAAAACTCCCAGTACTGTTTGCTTTGTTACTGTCGCCATTCGCATTAAAAGCAGACATTAGCCAAATCCAGCAACTTGTTAGCAGTCAAAACTTTGGCCAAGCGCTCAAATCTGTTGAACGTTTACTCGAAACAAAACCCAAAGACAAACAAGCACTTTTCCTTAAAGCTGTTGCTCTGCAACAATTAGGGCGTGATGACGATGCTATTGCAACCTACAAACAATTAAACAAACAAGCACCTTCCTTACCAGAACCTTACAACAATCTGGCCGTGCTATATGCCAAGCAAGGCAAACAATTAAAAGCGCGCGAAGCACTTATCAATGCCATTAACACTCACAAAAGCTACGCCACCGCATACAAAAATCTGAGTAATATCTATCAACATATGGCCGCTGATGCTTACAGCAAAGCACTTGCCATTGATAAAACAAAACAACAGAGTCCCGTGCTCGCACTAGCGACTATCAACCAGATCGATAAAGAACCTAAACTCATCGTTGCCGCAGCGGAAATCCCGCTTGTCAAAAAATTACCCGCTGTCGAAAAAGCTAAAGCGACTACGCCGGTGAGAGACGATTCCAGATTAATTATTAACACCATCAATGGTTGGTCAAATGCATGGTCGGCTCAAGATAGTGATGCCTACTTGTCTTACTATGCTTCGGAATTCATTCCTCCGCGTGGCGTCAACAGAACATCTTGGGAACAAGAACGTCGGATTCGTTTAAAGAAACCTCGTTTTATTCGCATTAAAATAAAATCACCCCGTGTTAAAATGCTTTCATCAACTTCTGCCATGCTATCATTTAATCAAGATTATCAGTCCGACCGTTTTAACGATGCCGTACAGAAAACTTTATTGTTAAAGAAAATAAATGGTCGTTGGAAAATACTAAAAGAACTTACTTCATCATGAAATCAATTATATATACCGCGCAACGTGCGCTTATTTTCTGCTTTGCCATTTTACTGCCTATCGCTGCAAATGCTTTAGATCTCCATGCAGAAGATCGCTACGAAGATGAATTAATTAAAACCATAGATTCACTTTCACAAAAGCAACTTGACCCTGCTTTAAAGAGAATTGAAAAACTGGTTAATGAAAACCCTAAATTTAAGCTTGCACAACTTATCTATGCCGACTTATTAATCGCTAAATCCCAACCGCTGACTAATTTTGGCGAACGCGCCAACGTAAATGAAGCCTCCTTAAACGAACTTCGTAGTGAAGCAAAACAACGCTGGTCGCATTACACTTCGCCGCCAAATAAAAAGTTAATTCCTGCAAGTATTATAAAATTATCCGATGAAGTTAAGCACGTCGTTATTGTCGATCTGGATCATTCGCGTTTATACGTATTTAAAAATGAGAATGGCACCCCTAAATTAGTTAAAGATTACTATGCAACGATCGGAAAAAAGGGCGCAGGTAAAAACGTTGAAGGTGACAATAAGACGCCCATCGGTGTTTATAATGTTACTCGCTATATTGCTGACAGTAAGTTACCTGATCTTTACGGCACAGGCGCCTTTCCCATTGATTACCCGAATAACTGGGACCGTCGATTAGGTAAAACTGGTCATGGAATATGGTTACATGGGACACCTACCGACACTTACAGTCGCCCACCTCTATCGAGTGAAGGCTGTGTTGCGCTAAGCAACGATGATTTTACCAATTTAAGGTCATTTATTAATGTGCAAAAAACCCCTGTGGTCATTACGCGCGAAATAGAATGGCTTTCGCATGAGCGCTGGTTCGCACAACAACAGCAACATGCTCGCTTATTAGATGACTGGGTTAAAGGCTGGGAAAGTTTAGACAGCAACCGTTACTTATCAAACTACTCAAAAGAAAAGTTTCGCAGTGGCAATAAAAACTACCAATGGTGGTCAGCGCACAAAACCAAAGTCAACGCACAAAAAACTTTTATCAATGTTCAACTTAACGATGTTAGTATTTTTCGCTATCCTGGCGTAGAAAATATGCTTGAGTTTTCTTTTCAACAAAATTACCGAAGCAGCAATTTCAATAAGGTCAGCGATAAACGTCTTTATTGGCAACGCGACGAAGAACAGCAGTGGCGTATTATTTATGAAGGCCCCGCTTGAACAGGATTATCTGTAGGCGTTACTAATTGTTGCACCGGTTTCTCAAGCTTTCGTGGTGTATTTTTCTTTAACCAACGAATCATATCCACCCATATACTGGTTATTTCTTTGCGCGACGGCATAATCCCCGCATGTTTTAGCTCGATAGTAATAACAGGAATTTCACGTTCGATACCTGCAAAATTACCGAGCGAACCAGGGTACGCACCGAGTAGGTTTAAATACAACTGCCCCAGTTTCTTCGGTGCATGTGGAGGCCCATCAAAATCCAGTACGCCGTAGGGCGCATGAACAGCAACAATCACATCTGGTTTGAACTCTTCAATAAGCTCGTATAACCACCTTGTTTCAGGTTCACTTAATGGATCTTTGCCTGGGTAACGTCTTGGGTTTTTATAGGTGCGTTTAACCCAGTAATATTGACTTAAATTATGCCAATCGCGGGTAGGAAAATTTCGATTTAGATCAACCCCGTTAGCATTCATGCGTTGTGATTTTCTTCGTAGTAAACCATCAGGATTAAGTAACGGCACAACTTTCCAATGAAATAGTCCCGAATGGAAGCGCTCTAACTTCCTTAGCCATTTATATACGACGCTCACCGAGGAATATTCATCACCATGAATACCACCGATAACAAGCACTCTTGATTGTGGTTTACGCGAAGGCAGTGGCGGGTATTCTTTTATGATAAGGGGTGTTCCCTGTACGGATTCCGCCCCTGATAATTCAAAACCTATATTGCAATCTTTATAGCTAACACTTGCCAACTTCTTCGCAATTTTTTTACAAACATCTTCAACTGTCATCTGTGCATGCAAAGAGGTGGAGAACATTATCGTAATAAAAAAGCAATAAATCCCATAGTGTTTAAAATATTTCATAACGAGGATGTTTTAACCGCTGCATTAGGCCAAGCAAATTTCTTTTCCAGCGTAACGCGATTTGATGATACTTTTACATGCACGCGGCTTGGCGTGAAATCTTTTGGCATAATCAAATCACCCTCAAAACTTTGAAAGTATTTAAAATTAAAGTCCAATTGCTTTTGCCCTTTTGCAGAGAGCGACGTTAAATTTATCTTTACCGCTTTGCCTTTGCGTACACCTTCTATTTGCATTACTACATTGCCCCGGGTTACGCGGCCGTTTTTAATCACTTGTGTTAAGACTAACTTATAACGAAAACCTTTACCGGCTGGGGTGACATTAAAACGCTGGATTCTTAACCCGCCTGCTGATTCACGTGGCGCGACAATGCTTCGATAAAAAGCAACCTCTTCTTTTAACTCCAAGATTTCTGACTGTAAATTACGTAGCGTAACGTCTACTTCCTTATAAGCTAATTTTTCAATTTTACTGCCGCTCTTAATCGCGACTAATTCATCACGGGTTCTGTCTACTTCAGAAATTACCTTTGCAATTCTACTATGTAAAACCTCGTTCTGCTCTTTCAACGCTTCATAATCGTAATCAGCACGAGAATGCCCATAATCATATATTAAGTAACCTAAACCAATTAAAACAAACGCCAGCAATGTAAATAAAATCCCCGTTTTTAAAGGATCTCTTTCCTGAACAACTAACTGTGGTGAAATTTTCATTGTTTTAGTCCAGCAACTCCGGTTAAGGAAGCAAACCTATTCCTTGCAAACCGGTTAACTCATCTAAACCAAACATTATGTTCAAATTCTGTACTGCCTGACCTGCAGCGCCTTTGACTAAATTATCAATGACAGACAAGACAACAACTGTTTCGCCATCTTGTGGCCGATGCACTGCTATCCGGCATGTGTTTGCACCCCGCACTGTTCTGGTCTCAGGGTGGCTACCGCCCGACAATACATCCACAAACGGCTCATTGGCATAACGTTGTTCATACAGTGTTTGTAAATCAACATCTGTTTTCAATAATTTTGCATACAACGTTGAGTGAATGCCTCTGGTCATTGGCATTAAATGCGGGACGAATGTTAATCCTATGTCCTTACCGGCGACTTGCTGTAAGCCTTGTCTAATTTCAGGCAGATGTCTGTGACCAGGCACAGCATAGGCTTTTACGCTCTCATTCACTTCACTCATGAGAATGCCAACATTTGCCGTGCGACCCGCACCACTCACGCCTGATTTACAATCCGCAATCAAGCCAGTGGTTTCAATTAAATTGTTTTCAATCAGTGGTAAAAATCCAAGTTGAGTCGCGGTTGGATAACAACCGGGGTTGGCAAGTAACCGCGCAGATTTAATTGCTTCGCGGTTCACTTCTGGTAAGCCATAAACGGCTTCCTTTATCAAAGCAGGACTCGCATGCTTCATGCCATACCATTGTTCCCATTCGGCAACATCGGTGATCCTAAAATCGGCTGCAAGATCAATCACCCGCACACCCGCATCTAACAAGCTTTGTGCATGTTTCATGGCAATGCCATTGGGGGTGGCAAAGAACACCACATCACAATCTTCTAGTTTTGCATCATCAGGCGCCATAAAGGCCAAATCCACATGACCACGAAGATTTGGGAAAATATCCGAGACAGCCGTACCGGCTTCCCCACGTGATGTAATGACGTCTAGTTGAATACTGGGGTGCATAGCTAATAAACGCAGTAACTCTACGCCTGTATAGCCTGTGCCGCCTACGATGCCTGTTTTTATCTTACTCATGTTAATTGCTCAATGCTGTTTATTTCATTTAAGAACCGCATCATAGGCATGTCTTGGCTGAGTGTGAAGTGCTGTGTGCCAACTATTGAACTTTTGGATTACATTAGTCTCTAAAAAAAAGACAAAAAAAAGCGGCCGAAGCCGCAGAGTCTGCATTTATATTATTTTTATTATTATTGATTGTCTTATTATTATTTTTGTTACTGCCTGCTCACTTTCCGGTGTGGGCGAAACCAGTTATTTGACTGGGGCTAATCTATCGAATCTACCAACCTTCGTCAAGTCATTGATTTTATATTACTTTATAAGAATATCCTTAAATAGCTGAATACTCTCCAGCCCCTATTAAAATAAGGTTTATGAGCTATCCACAGCTCGAGCTGTTAAATGCATATGCTAAGATGCGGCCTCTCATTGTCTCCGTCAAAGGTAAATTGGTGCGTTCAACTCTACAATCCATCCGTAACAAGGTTTTATGCACCACGACTTGGAAGATCCAGCTGGTTTTCTGGTTCAGCGCTATTCTGGTGGGCATCGCGGCCACTGCCTTTGCCATTGCAAGTGAACACAGCCATGGCTTTTTCAAGCAAATTCTCGCTATTTCGCCCTACCTGCCCTTACTGGTAACGCCTTTATTATTAATGTTCGTATCATGGCTAACGCGACGTTTTTTCCCTGGCGCACAAGGCAGTGGTATCCCGCAGTCCATTGCTGCGTTGAATATGACCGATCACAAACTGCGCGCCTCATTGCTCTCCTTGCGCATTGCCTTCGGTAAAATATTACTGACACTATTAGGTCTCCTCGGTGGTGCTTCTATCGGTCGCGAAGGTCCGACCGTTCATGTTGGCGCTGCCATAATGTTCTCACTGGGGAATCTTGCGCGGTTTCCTCAGCACTTCATGGATCGTGGCTTAATTCTCGCTGGTGGCGCAGCGGGCGTTGCCGCGGCTTTCAACACACCGCTTGCAGGGATTGTGTTTGCGATTGAAGAAATGAGTCGCTCTTTTGAGCAACGCACCAGCGGGACTATTCTCACTGCCGTTGTTATCGCTGGTGTCACGGCCATCGTTATCCAAGGGCCTTACACCTATTTTGGTACGAGTAACGTTAGTTTGCCACTAACCTCCAGCTGGCTCGCTGTGCTCGTCTGTGGCGTACTGGGTGGCGGTTTAGGTGGCTTGTTCAGCCTATTATTAGTGCACAGCACCCGTAAATTAGCGCCCTGGCACTTAAAATTTCCACTGCGTATCGCCTTTATTTGTGGACTTAGTATCGCCGTTATCGGGTTGCTATCGGGCAACACCACTTACGGTACTGGCTATGACGAAGCACGCTTATTGATTACTGGGACAGGTGAACTCGACGCCAGTTACCCCCTCATGAAAATGTTTGCGACACTCGCTTCTTATTTAAGTGGTATTCCTGGCGGGATCTTCGCGCCATCACTGGCAACGGGTGCAGGCATTGGGGCTTTCTTTGCACAGTGGTTTAACAGTGTCCCTGC
>Ga0316205_10003938_pt1 | contig 13489 bp, 9 predicted proteins | sample 3monthpyrite_MG_FD_204941 | JGI IMG/M metagenome (GOLD analysis project Ga0316205, IMG submission 204941) | Microbial mat bacterial communities from mineral coupon in-situ incubated in ocean water Damariscotta River, Maine, United States -... | ecosystem: Environmental > Aquatic > Marine >... | reverse complement strand
TTAACATCGTTTCCAATATAATCCATCAATGTGAATGGTCCCATTCTGAAACCACCAATAGAAGTCATTGCCCAATCAATCGTTGCAAAATCGGCTACTCCTTCTTCATAAATTCGCAAAGCTTCTCCGTAAAATGGTCGCGCCACACGGTTGACGATAAATCCTGGCGTGTCTTTGCATTCAACGGTCACTTTCCCCCAACCATCAATCAACGCTTTCGCTCTGGTCGTAGTGTCCTCTGATGTTTGCACCGCTGGAATAACCTCCACTAAAGGCATTAAAGGCGCTGGGTTGAAGAAATGAATTCCAATTATTTTTTCAGAATCTTCCAAGACGGCACCAATGGATGCTATTGAAAGCGAACTCGTGTTTGAAGCAAGAATACAGTCATGACTGGTAATCTGCTCCAATTGAGTAAATACCTTTGCTTTTATTTCCAAATTCTCAAGAATGGCCTCTATCACAATTCCACAATCCCTAAAATCATGAATGTCTCTGCTGTATTTCACTCTCTTTTGAATTTGAATCGCTTCTTCTTCACTCACCCTTTCTTTCTCTACAAGGCGGTTCATTATTTTATTCAGCTGTTCTTTAGATTTACTAAGAATCTGCTCGTTCAAATCAACAAGTACAACCTTGTGTCCATTTTGTGCAGCGACCTGAACAATTCCTGAACCCATTGTTCCCGCTCCTAAAACTCCTACTATCATATTAAATATTATTGTTTAAAGGTTCAAGGCTATAAGTACAAAGTTGTTGATTAATTCTAATCGACTTGAAACCTAACAATTCATCCTTTCTACCTTACGCTATCTACTTTCCAGTAAATTCTGGTTTTCTCTTTTCCATAAATGCAGCAACTCCTTCGTTGAAATCATGCGTCTGACCTGCTTCCGTTTGTAATTTTTCTTCAACTTCCAATTGATCGTCAAGTGAATTAAACAAGCTTTGATTTACCGCTTTCTTTGTTAACCCAAGTCCACGCGTTGGCATTGAAGCCAGCTTTCCAGCAAACTTCATCACCTCATCAGTAAAATCATCGTCGGCAACTACCTTATAAATCATATTCATTGCTTCGGCCTCTTTCGCCATTACTTTATCAGCACTCATCATTAAGGCCAACGCCTTTTGTGTTCCAATGATGCGCGGTAAGAAAAAGGTTCCGCCTGAGTCAGGGATTAATCCGATCTTCGAAAAAGCCTGAATGAAGCTTGCACTTTCTTTAGCAAATGTGATATCGCATGCCAACGCAATGTTTGCTCCCGCACCGGCAGCGACACCGTTAACTGCGGCAATTACAGGTTTCTCAATTTCTCTTATTTTTCGAATTATTGGGTTGTAATGCTCACGAACTATGGACTGCAATTCAGGTCCGTTTGGATCAGTTGCCTCCGCTAAATCTTGACCAGCGCAAAATGCTTTTCCCTCACCAGTAATGACAACTGCTCTCACAGAATCATCCTTTGCGCAATCGTCCAATGCATACTGCATCGCCATTGCCATGGGTTTATTAAAAGAATTAAACACTTCTGGGCGATTCATTTTGAGTTCACAAATCCCACCTACCTTTGTAACGACTAATTCCATCTTTTCAATTTTCTACGAAGATAACGAGAAACCAGAATATGTGGTCCTAAAAGTTTAGTATCTTTGCACCCGCTGAGAACGCATCCCGTTCTTAATACGATGAGTAAAGTGCTTTATGGGGTATAAGGATATTATTAGGCAGGCATTAAATTTCATGCATCTCGATCTGACAAAGAATCTGGAATATGACCGCCTGACCAAATCCATCATGAAGCTTACAATTCAAGCAGATTCCAATTGTATTGATGTTGGTTGCCACAAAGGTGAAATTCTTGATGGTATTTTACGTTTGGCTCCTGAAGGCTCGCATTTCGGATTCGAACCAATTCCTGCGTTATACACACGCTTAAAAGACAAGTACACCAGTCGTGCGACCATTTACCCTTATGCGCTTTCCGATAAAAGTGGTGCATCTACATTTCAGTATGTAAAAAATGCGCCGGCCTATAGCGGATTGGAAAAACGTAAGTACGATATCGAGCAACCAGATATTGAGGAGATCAGTGTTGAATTGCGCCCTCTCGATGAAGTGATTCCAGAAAACACAAAGATTGATTTTGTAAAAATTGACGTGGAAGGTGGCGAGTTCGGAGTTCTTAAAGGAGGGCAGAAATTGCTCGCTAAAAATAAACCGACCATCATTTTTGAATGTGGTATGGGGGCTAGTGAATATTATGGAACGCAACCGAGTGATATCTTCGATTTTTTAACACAGGAAATTGGACTTAAAGTTTCTTTATTGAAGTCTTACTTGAACAAAGGTGCTTCGTTGAAACGTGATGAATTTGAAAAACACTTTAACGCGAACGAAGAATATTATTTCGTGGCTCACCGATAACTTTCCTGTTCCCAATTGATCTTCAATTTATTGCAAAGCTTGTAGAAAACTCTAACTTGAATCAAGAAATTAGTCGCTTTGCGCGTTTCTTCACCTCATCACTCAATGCTATGGGCTGAAGAACTTTGATATCGCCACCGTAACTCATGATCTCACGGATGAGTTCTTCGGAAACATTGACTTTCAATGTAAAGATGAAATGGTCAGTATGCATTTCTTTCACCTTTTGCGATGCATGTAAAGGAAGGGAATCGAGGTACTTTGCAGCAATCGTATTGACTTTCAATTCAATATTACTGGGTTCATCGTTTCCACTTGTAATTCCGATAGAATGCTTGAAATAATTATCTGAGTTGAAATCCGAAGGGCGAGCCATCGTTTTTTTCGTTACCTCCAACTCTTCCATTCGATCGAAGGCATACGTGATGTAATCTTCTTTGGATAAATCGAATGAAATCAAATACCATCGATTGCGGTATTGCTTCAGTAAAAGAGGAAGTACTTTTCTCGGTTTCAATTCACCACTGACGAAACTGGCGTAATCAAAAGTTACCAAACGACTCTGCTTTGCTGCTTCAAGGAGTGGAGCCAAGAACTCACTTCCACCATCTGGTCCACTCGTTTCAAATTGAATAAACTGGTCAGCCTCATCCTCATTGGATACGGCAATTCTATCCGCGATTTTATCAATGGCACTTCCGAACTGTTTGAACAGTGCAACATCCTTAAACTGCATGAGCGTTTGCGCAGCAAAACTCAGGGCATCCAAATCATCCTCTGTTAGAGGAATGTCGTTAATACTAAAATCAGGATCTTCGTAATAATATCCTTTTTCAAGCTTACTATATTTTATGGGGGCATCGTGCTCTTCGCGCATAGCGAACATGTCTTTCTCTATTGTTGAATCACAGATATGTTCGCCGTCCATACTTCCGTACAGCGATTCTTCACACGCCTCACGTAAATCACGTTTATTTGGAAAAGGGTTGTATTTATTACGAATGCATTTATCAATAATACGGTAACGAATCAGAGCATTTTTGATATGCGGCATGGGCTACTTTATTGGGCTATCACTTTTTTTTTATATCCAAACAGCTCATAGTACTTAATGGCTTTCACAACTTCAAATGGCACATCATCTTCCCAACTTGATGCTTCTGCTTTGATTTTTGACAACACGTCATCGGACATAATTCCGAGTAACCTTTTATCAAACTCATTAAACTTGGCGATCTTATTGTTGTCCTTCATGTATTGCAATAATCCAATCAAGTTCTTAGGCACATCAAAATTGTCCAGACAATATAATTCGCCTGTTTCAACATCATTGGCAGGATAAACAAACATCTTTACGTCGTGTCCGAATCCACGACCAAACGCCTCCAAAAGTCCACCTGGTAAATTGTCGTAGTACTTTTCATCAAAAATGGTCTGTAAATTATACACGCCAACAATCACTCCCATCATGTGACCTCGCGCAATCGTAGAAAGGTAATCTACCATCTTATAATGCTTGAGGTAATTACTAATCATAACTGTATACCCCAACGTCCCTAAAAGCTCCGCACGGTCAACAAAATCTTTATCCAGAATTTTGCCATCTGCAGTCAAATCCTTCAAGGTCAGTTCAAAGACTACACGTACGTTTTCCTCTTTGATTCCACCTTCCGCAAAAAACTGCCGCTGCCCCTTTTCAATCATGTCGATATGTACCTTCGTAACAGGTCTAAATCGTCCACGCATGAGAAGAATATTTTTCTTGTAAAGTGCCGTTGCGGGTTGTAGAACGTTTCCGCTTAAATCGAACATTGTTGCATCTGTAATTCCTCTTTTTACGAGGTTCAATGCAATAATCCGATTGTCAACTTCTTCAAAGGAAGGACCGGAGAAACGCAGCATATCTACCTCCATTCGATCTCTTGGCAAGCGATGAACTAAGGTTGTCAAGAACTCATCTAAATCATGGTTATGGAAATAACATGCATAAATAAGGTTCACCCCCAAAATTCCAATCGCATCTTGTTGCGCTCTGTGGCTGTTGTCGTGCATTTTGATGTGAATAATCACATCATTTGGTGGCTCGTCTAAGGAAAGCTGAAAACGCATTCCTACCCAACCATGCCCTTGATTCGTCTTGTGATAATTGAGGGATTCAACTGTATTGCAAAATGAAAAAAAGCGTGACTCTGTATATTTTTTCGGAAGCCTTTCTATCAAAGCATCATATTCCGTAGTCAACATAGTCATTAAGCGCTCCTCACAAACATAACGCGAAGCCTCTCCATACATCGAGTCGGAAACCTTCATGTCATATGCAGATTGCGAATGTGCTATTGTTCCAGAACTACCTCCGGCCTTGAAAAAATTCGCTGCAACTTCTTGTCCGGCACCAATTTCAGCAAAGCACCCGTAGACATCTGAAGTCAAATTTATCTTCAATGCTTTTTCTTCTGTGGTCAACCTTCTCTCATCAATCATAGACTAAATACTTATATACAAAAGAAACAAATTTATCTATTAGGGCTCCTGAAAGTCAGGATTATTAACGAAATTCTCATCAGACAAGGTCATTAAAAACTGCTTCAACAGATCCTTTTCGAATGCATCCAACTGAACGCCACCCTGAAAAGCATATTCAATCAATGGGTCAATTGTTGAGCTTTGCTGCACGCCCGACGAATAATGTTCTATCACCTCATCGATTGTTGCAAAACGACCGTCATGCATGTACGGTGCAGTGTACGCAATATTTCGTAATGTTGGCACCTTAAATTTCCCATAGTCATTCGGGTCTCCTGTGACATCTCCTCTTCCTATATCTGTAAACGCCGCGTCAAGACCATTGTTACTGAATTTCTGCACCTGCATAAGCGGACCATTGTGGCAATGGAAACAATCCGCTCCATTCAAGCTCCTAAATAAATCATACCCCGCCCATTCGGAGGGTGTTATAGTTTGGTAGATTACCTGGTCATTTGCCGATAATGAAAGATTATTCTCATACTTATACATAACATCGAACTTCGATTCTCCAGAAATTAATGTGCGCAAGAACTGAGCGATTGCCTTTGCTGCTTTAAGAGAATCTATTTCCGAACTATTAAACGCTTTAAAGAACATATTTCGATAGTTAACGTCAGCATTGAGTTTGACAACTACGTTCTTCCACTCCTCATGCATTTCAATCGGGTTGATAACTGGCTGAATTATTTGCTCTTCCAAGGTCTTCGATCGTCCATCCCAGAAGAAAGAAGTATTCCAACCGAGATTAATCAGTGCCATGGAATTTCTGTCTCCCTGAAGCCCATCTATTCCTGTTGAAAACTGTTCGGGATCACTAAAACCAGCTGATGGTGCATGGCACGTAGCACATGCTTGCGTATTGTCTCCACTTAGTTTCGTCTCATAAAATAGTTTTCTTCCCAATTCAACTCCTTCAATCGTCATCGGGTTATCTATAGGGATAATCATATCTGGAAAATGGGATGGAATTTTTAATTCATAAGGCGTTTGAATGTATTCCACTTTGTCCTTCTTACATGCTAAAAAGACTAGGGTAATGCCAATAAAAAGGAACAGATATCTCATTTAATATGTGGTTAATGCGGCTTTAAAATTCATCATTACTTTCATGCTTAACACTTCTTGACCGGCTGCAGTATGCGAAGTAAATTCATCTTTTAAATCAATCGTCTCGGCACTATTCTGCAAGAATGTTTCCATGTCAAGTTTTAATGGAAGCTCGTGGTGAGAACCTTGGTCAGACCAATTCACATTAGAGAATGTAAGAGTTTGAAAGTTTTCATCCTTTCCTATATGAAATACAACGTTGTGATCAAAGAGTGGGTTCCCATCTGCAATGGTATCAACCTTCGCCTCAACTTTTACAAAAATATATCCAGGGTTCCAACCCCAATGCATATCGTTTGAATTTGCAATATTGAGCATACTCGCATTGTCAAATGCTGCTGGATCGTTGTGATTGATTGATGAGTGTATACCAAGATTTGCATTCATTGAAGAATAGTCGAGGTAACTGCCTTCACCTTCCATCAATAACGTTCCTCTTTCACGGTAATCAAACAATCCCGCATCAGTTAAAATTGCACTCCCATTTCGCGGGTTTCCCATGTAAAATTTAAGATCAATAAACTTCACATCATATCCTTCAACTGTGGAATATACCGAATCCAAATAAAGTGTCTCATTTCCAAAAACTGGTTGAACGGTCACACTTAACTTTGCTGGTTCAGTTTGACATTCTGGCTCCTCATCTTCTTTACATGAAAAAAAGGTAATAACTACCAAGGACATTAATACTACTCGCTTAAATTTTCTCATATCTCTCAAATTTACGAATTCTGCTTGTCTTGTTCAAGATAGATGTACTCTAATTCTTCCTGCAATTCATATCCATTTTTCAGGCAGGAATCGTATCTTCGAAAAAATCATCCGTGTTCTGAATACTCTAACGAAAAAACCGCTCAAAGTGTTGAATGCTTCCGCTGGAAGTGGTAAAACATATCACCTTGTAAAAGAGTATATCAAAATCCTTATTCGTGACGTCGCTGCGCCCAATGCATTTTCGAATGTGATAGCGATGACATTTACTAACAAAGCGGCCTTGGAGATGAAGGAGCGGATTATTCAAGCACTTGACATCATTGGGTCACCAGAGTATTACGGTAACAAAACAAATGATTTGACGCTGGAGCTTTCAAAGGAACTGAAAATTTCGCCTGAAGAAGTGCAAAAACGCTGCAGTCGTTCGTTGGAGGGAATCCTTCATCGCTACGAAGAATTTCATGTCATGACCATTGACAAGTTCAATTTGAAATTGATCAAATCTTTTGGGCGTGACTTAGATCTACCCAACGACTTTGAAGTCATAATGGATGAAAGTGAGCTCATTGAGAAGATCGTTGATGATCTTTTGAATCAGTTGGGTGAAGAAGGATCGAAGGAATTGAACGATCTGATTATCTATTACGCGCGAACGAATGTCGATGATGGAAATCAATGGAATTTCAGACGAAGTTTAATTGAGTTTGGGCGAATTTTAAAAAGTGAAAAAAATAATCAGGTTGTTGAACGCCTACTGGAAATGGACTTTTCGCTCACCCATTATGGGGGGCTTCGAAAGAAACGTTCAGAACTCGACAAAGCTTTTGTTGGACATGTAAACCAACTTAAGCAGCAATTGGATGCATATCCGCTTGATCAGGATTTGCTCCCTGGAAAATCAACTACGCTAAAGGCAATTGTGAAATTGGTAGGGTACTCTATCTTCCCCAATGAAGCAAAGTTGATTACGGATAGTTTTGCCAAAAATCTGGAGATTGAATTGAAGCCAAATCAAGCTTTTCCAGCGACGATAAAAACAGCAATTCGCGCAATTGTTCAGTTTCATTCAGACAATATCCGACAATACTCTTCGCTTGATTTGTTCATGAAGAACTTCTTTAACATGGCACTTTTGCAGTACATGGCAGGAGCGTTAAAAACCGTTCGAAAGGAAGAACAACTCATTCGTATTTCAGAATTCAACACACTCATTTCTGAACTGATTCAAAACGAGAGTACTCCATTTATTTATGAACGAATGGGGACGAAGTTTCACCACTTCTTACTGGATGAATTTCAAGATACTTCGCGCTTGCAATGGTTAAACATGGTACCCTTGGTGAAAGAGTCTATTTCACAAAATAAAGACAACCTTATTGTAGGTGATCCGAAACAATCCATTTATCGATTTAAGAATGGTGTGGCAGAACAGTTTGTAGAACTTCCAGCGATTTACAATCCCGAAAAAGATCCTCGAATAGCGTTACAGTCTTCCTACTTCAGCAAGATGGGGGAAGTTTCTGAACTATTGAACAACTGGAGGTCGAGTCCTACAATTGTGCATTTTAACAATGTCTTCTTTACTGACTTGCGTGCGAAGCTTCCTGAAAAAACCGCAGACTTTTACAATTCCATAGAACAAACACCAAAGTCGACCAAAAACGGACGCGTGTATATCGTTTCCAAGGAAGAAAAGAAAACATCGGATGCACTCACTCCAATGCAACTGGAATGGATACATGAATGTCTGGACGCTGGTTTTCAACTTGGTGAGATTTGTATCCTTGGAAATACCAATCGGGAATGCAACCGTTGGGCATTGGGCTTGAACGAAGCAGGATACAGTGTCGTTTCAACCGATTCGCTGCTTATCAACACCAATTTGAAGGTTCAGTTGACAATTGCCTTTTTGAAAAGACGACTCAATCCTACTGGAGAAAATGAGATGAAGCGCTTTGCCGAATTGTACTTCAGAATTCATTCTGGATCGTACTCCGATTACAAAAAGTACATTCTCGAAAAAGAAACCGTCCAAGGAAAGAAGTTTCGTGTTTTCGATGATGTCAATTTCCTCGATAATTACTTTTCTGGACAGGATAGCTTTTTCTTTAAGCATGAAAGTATCTACGATCTAGTGCAGCAATTCTACAAGCTGATCGGGTACAATGAACTAAGTGATCCCTATTTACATCACCTTGCGGATATTGCTTTTGATTATGGACTACACAAGGGACCCGATTTAAAAGGCTTTCTAACAGACTACGATACAAAGAAGAATAAAATTGCTGTGCAAATTCCCGAAAGTGATGATGCTATTCAATTGATGACCATCCATAAATCAAAAGGTTTGGAGTTTCCAGTAGTTATGGTTCCATCTATGAATTTTTCAGCGGATGTAAAATCGCACTTCCTTGTTGATATTGACGACTTTGTTGTCTACAAAAAACCATCGCAATCTGAGCACCTTTCTGTACTTCAAGATCTGTACACAAATGAAAAGGAGCAGATTGTAGCAGACAATGTGAATAAGTGTTACGTGGCAATGACCCGTCCTGTTGAGCGCCTGTACGTTGGGAACTACTTTGAGAAAAAGACTTTTGGGAATTTATTTCACCAAACCCTCGAGTCGGCGTCAGATGTGACCGTTGTTGATGAAGCACTTGTGATTGACCTTAATGATGGAGCACGCTCCTCCCATTCTAAAAAGGGAACGGACGCTGAAAATTTCCATCCCGCAAACATTCAAGATCATCTTTGGTTTCCAGACATTGCATTACAGGACACTAAAGAACTAAGGGATTCGGACTTCCTCAGTTCGGAAATGCAATTTGGAATAGAGTTTCACTTGATGACGAGTAGAGTTGAAAACGCTGATGCTATAAAATCATCTATCGAGGAGGCGATTCTTGAGGGGGACATCGCAAAATCGAATTCTCCATTGTTAACAGAAAAACTCAAGGATCTCTTTTCTCTGACAGAATACCAGCAATTGTTTGAAGGTAAGACTGGCGTGCTAAATGAGCAATCCATTCTTGTGGATGAGAAAAATGTAATTCGTCCAGACAAGATCATTCTTAAAGAGCAAGAGACGATTATTGTTGATTACAAAACGGGGCTTCCATCCTCAAAAGATGTGAAACAGATCAATGGTTACAAAAAAGTTTTGGATACGATGGGATACCCGAATGTTCGCTGTTTCATCTTTTATTCTTCACTCACCGAACTTCAGGAAGTTGGCTAATCTTTCATGTCGTCATTGCGCTTAATGATGAGACGCAGTGATAGGTTATACGTGAAATAGTTCCACACCCAATTCAAGAAGACAAGGAATTTATTCTTCACGCCAAGAATGGATCGTAAGTGAACGAGCATCCATACCATCCAAGCAAAAAAACCATAGAATTTATATTTTGGAAGTTCCACAACCGCTTTGTTTCTTCCAATTGTTGCCATCGTCCCAAGGTTCTTGTATGAAAAGGCCGTCTGTTCTTTTCCAATTAAGCGTTTCTTGAAATTTTTCGCCAGTCGATTGCCTTGTTGAATCGCAACTTGCGCCAGTTGAGGATGCCCAGTTGGGTATTCTTCGGTAATCATCATCGCGACATCGCCAATAGCATAAACATTCTCCAATCCCTTGACCTGATTGAATTCATCAACCAAAATTCTATTTCCCCGGCTCAGTGTTTCATCGGGAAGTCCTTTTAAAAAATTTCCTTTAATCCCAGCCGCCCAAATGAGGGTCTTGCTCGCAATTGTACTTTCATCACTCAGTTGCACAACGTTCCCGTCGAAGTCATTAACAAGCCTGTCAACTTTCACTTCGACACCCAATTTTTCCAGGTACTGTTTCGCTTTCTCAGAAGATTTCTCCGACATCGCACTCAACACACGTTTTGCTCCCTCCACCATTACGATTCGCATTTCATCGAAATTCAATTCAGGATAATCTTTGGGAAGAATATATCGTTTCATCTCTGCAAGTGTTCCAGCTAACTCCACACCTGTTGGTCCACCTCCAGCAATCGTAACTGTTAGGTACGCTCCCCTATCTTCAGGATTCACGCTGAGGGCTTCTTCAAAACGTTCAAGAATTTTGTTCCGCAGCTTCAATGATTCTTTGATGCTCTTCATTGGGTAAGCATACTTTTCGATCTGTTCATTTCCGAAGAAATTATTTCCAGCACCCGCAGCAATAACCAAATGATCGTAATCAATGTCTCCGATAGATGTTTTAACCTGCTTATTTGTTGTGTCAACAGCATCTACATCTGCTAGGCGAAAATGAAAATTCCGCATCTTCTGAAAGTTCTTTCGAAATGGAAAAATGATTGAACTAGGCTCAAGTCCAGATGTTGCTACCTGATAAAATAAAGGCTGAAACTGGTGATAGTTATTTTTATCAATAACAACAACCTGATAGTTCGTTTTTCGGAGTCGGCGGGCTAGTTCTAATCCTCCGAAACCTCCTCCAATGATGACTATTCGCTCATTGGTACTTTTAGCAATATGCACTCCCATGATATATGTATTAAATCATGCATGGTTCACGGTAAAAGTACCTATTAATTTTATGTAAGCACAGTTAAATACTACTTTTCAAACGTTGATTCAATAATATCATCGTCAACTAGCTCGGGAACAGTAACCTTCAGACGAGGTTCCATTTCCATTGCACGCTTGATAGCGAATATCGCCCCTTCATTTCTCGCCCAACTTCTACGTGAGATTCCGTTGTTCACATCCCAATGCAGCATCATTTTTAATCGACGCTCGGCATCCGCAGAACCATCCAATAACATTCCGAAACCACCATTAATTACTTCCCCCCAGCCTACTCCACCGCCATTGTGAATCGAAATCCATGTTGCTCCGCGGAAACTATCACCGATAACATTCTGAATGGCCATATCAGCTGTAAATTTTGATCCATCGTAAATATTGGATGTCTCACGATAGGGTGAATCGGTTCCAGAAACATCGTGATGATCTCTTCCTAGCACGACAGAGCCAATTTCACCAGCTGCAATTGCATCGTTAAATGCCTTTGCAATTTTCGTTCGACCTTCAGCATCCGCGTACAGAATCCGCGCTTGCGAACCAACAACTAATTTGTTTTCTTGCGCTCCTTTGATCCACTGTATATTGTCTGCCATTTGCTGTTGAATCTCAGCTGGACTATTTTGCTTTATCTCCTCCAGTACATCACATGCAATGTTATCTGTTAATTGAAGATCCTCAGGTTTGCCCGAAGCGCATACCCAACGGAATGGACCGAAACCATAATCAAAACACATTGGTCCCATTATATCTTGCACATAAGACGGATATCTAAAATCAATGCCATTTTCTGCCATGATATCTGCACCCGCTCTTGATGCTTCCAACAAGAATGCATTCCCGTAGTCAAAGAAATAAGTTCCTTTTGCCGTATGCTTATTTACAGCATCAACATGTTTTCTAAGCGACGCTTGTACTTCCTCCTTAAACTTACTTGGATCCAAAGCCATCATTTCGTTAGCAGCCTCAAATGACATTCCAACGGGATAGTATCCTCCAGCCCATGGATTATGCAGCGATGTTTGATCTGATCCCAAATCAATATGAAGGTTTGCTTCATCAAACTTCTCCCATACCTCTACGATATTGCCAAGGTAGGCGATGGATACAACTTCTTTATTCTCTTGAGCTGTTCTCACACGAGAAACCAAGGTATCTAAATCTTCAATAATTTCATTCACCCATCCTTGCTCCTGCCGAATTTTAGTGATTTTGGGATTTACCTCGGCACAAACAGTTATACATCCAGCAATTGTTCCCGCTTTGGGTTGAGCCCCACTCATCCCTCCGAGTCCTGAAGTAACAAATAAATTTCCTGCTGGTTCTTTCTTAATTTTTCTGAATCCATTTAGAACAGTGATCGTTGTTCCATGGACAATTCCTTGTGGACCGATGTACATATATGAGCCAGCTGTCATTTGCCCATACTGTGTTACACCAAGTGCATTGAATTTCTCCCAATCATCCGGCTGTGAGTAATTCGGAATCATCATACCATTTGTTACAACAACGCGCGGCGCATCCTTATGCGAAGGGTACAATCCCATTGGGTGACCAGAGTACATAACCAAGGTTTGTTCATCCGTCATTTCGGCCAAATATTTCATTGCCAAACGGTACTGAATCCAATTTTGAAATACCGCTCCATTTCCACCGTAGGTAATTAACTCATGTGGGTGTTGCGCAACAGCATAATCCAAATTATTCTGAATCATCAACATGATTGCCTTGGCTTGCTCACACTTCCCTGGGTATTCGTCTATTGGACGCGCGTACATTGAATATTCTGGTCGATATCTCAGCATATAGATCCTTCCAAAATCATTCAATTCATTTAAAAACTCAGGAGCCAGAACTGCGTGTTGTTCCTTTGGGAAATATCGCAGGGCATTTCGAAGTGCTAATTTACGTTCTTCTTCTGTAAGAATTTGCTTACGTCGTGGGGCATGATTGATCCCCTCTTCAGCCTTGCGCAATAATGGGATTTCCGTTGGAACTCCTTGTAAAATATCGTTGTGAAATTCTTCTCTAGTCATTGTATTCATTTTTAGTCAAAATTCTATTTCCTCATCAAACACTATCCGTGCTATGGGTAACGGACATTGGATCTAAAAATGATTTTTGAGAGTTGCATACTGCAAAGGTAAAAAAGAAAACGCT
>Ga0316205_10003937_pt1 | contig 13490 bp, 10 predicted proteins | sample 3monthpyrite_MG_FD_204941 | JGI IMG/M metagenome (GOLD analysis project Ga0316205, IMG submission 204941) | Microbial mat bacterial communities from mineral coupon in-situ incubated in ocean water Damariscotta River, Maine, United States -... | ecosystem: Environmental > Aquatic > Marine >... | reverse complement strand
CCGGATCGCGCCCCATTGCCAGCGTGCCGCAGGGGTGACCGAAATTCGGCTCGGGGCGATGGGTGAGAAAGGCGGTGCGCTGACCGCGAAAGGCGCGCCGGATCAAGCGGCGAAAGATCTTGCGGCGGGCCAGAAGCTCGGGCGCGGTGCGATAGGTCATAGCGATCCGGCCCGGGTGCGCGGGGTCATGCGTGACGCGGTTTTCGGAATAGGGCAGATCCTCCAGCAGACCGACAAAGACCTTGGCCTGTCCCATCAGCTTGGCACCGATCGCGGCCGGAATGCGGGTGGCATCCTTTGCGCCGGGGATATGGCGCAGCCAGGACCGTTCCACTTGACCGCGCAGATGATGCACGATCTCACCATAACCGACATCGACGCCCATCGCCTGCACCATGCCAAGACGTTGGTTCTCCGCGAAATAGAGATCGCGAAAGCCCACCGATTTGGACGGACCCGCAAAGCCTGCCGCGCGCCCTGGCCAGAGTGCAAAGACCTCGTTGAGGTGGAACATCAGGTTGCGGCCCACCAGATCTCGCGCATTGCCGATGCCGGTCGGATCGGCCTCGGAAGTCGAGGCCAGCAGCAGCCGGGGTGATGATAGCGCCCCCGCGGCCAGAACGACATGGCGTGCCTTGAGGTGGACCTCGTCTCCTCCCTTGCGGGCGGTGAGCTGCGAGATCACCGGGCCATCCCGGTCAAGCCGCGACACTGTGCAGTCAGTCAGCAAATGGGCATTGCCGGTCGCCAGCGCCGGTTCCACCCCGGCCGACCGGCCATCCATTTTGCAGGCGCGGGGGCATTTATGGCCCAGGCATTCGGCACAGCCATCGAGATAGCGCAGCGCGGTGTGCAGCCGGTAGGGGTTCAACCCGTTCGCCGCCAGCCGCGCCATGATCATCGCATCGCCGGTTTGCGGCGGCGGTGGGGATAATAGTTCGGGGCAGGGTATTTCCGACAGTGGATCAGGCTCACCATGCAACGCGAATAGCCCGGTCGCGGCATCGAGCCAGGGCAGCATCGCGGCGTAGCTGACGGGCCAGCCGCCGGTCGGGTGCGGACGCTCAGGGCTATCATCCAGATCATGCGGCTCGGGCCGCTCCAGCGTTGCGGCGTAAAACACCGAAGATCCGCCAAGCCCGGACCCGAGCGGCGCGAAAAAGCTCTGACTCTGGCCGTTTACCTCGGCCTCCACCGGATCGGGCCACAGTCCCCGCACGGCCCGCGCCTCCGGGTCGGCCATACCGATATCCAGCCCGGTTTCTTCGGCCCGCAGCCCAGCGCGCCCCTGTTCCAGAAACAATACCGAAAGCCCTGCCTCGGCCAGAGCCCGGCCCGCCACGCCGCCGCCAATGCCGGTGCCGATCACAATCACATCCCAGTGACGCGCGATGATATCTGAAAGCGGCTCGGAAATTGGTCTGCCCATCCTGATAGACCCCTTTGGCGGGGCGTTGCGCCCGTTTTTAGCGCAAAAATGCGGCACCGTTACGGCGGGGCCCTGGGAAAGTCACTTCTTTGCCAGCGGGTGCCGTTCCAGCACCAGCGATTTCAGCCGTTCATCCAACACATGGGTGTAGATCTCAGTCGTGGCGATGTCGGCATGGCCCAGAAGGGTCTGGATAGCGCGCAGATCGGCTCCGTTTTCCAACAGATGGGTCGCAAAGGCATGGCGCAACGTATGCGGCGTGACAGCGGCGGGCGACACGCCGCCGGCCACCGTGATCTCCTTGATCAGGGTGAAAAACCGCACCCGCGTCAGGTGGCCCGATTTGCCGCGTGAGGGGAACAGGAACCGCGAAGCCGGTGTGCCGGTTTCCAGGCGCGCGGCCTCTTCTTTTTCATCACGGTGCGAAAGCCATGCCGCAAGGGCGGTTCGCGCCGGTGGCGACAGCGGCACCATGCGCTCCTTGCCGCCCTTGCCCCGGATCAGCAATAGCTGTGGATCGCCGCGTGCGGCGGCCACGGGCAGGGACACAAGCTCGGTCACGCGCATCCCGGTAGCGTACAGCAATTGCATCAGGCAGGCATTGCGCAGCCGGTCGTGGGCGCTGCGGCCATGGCGTTCGGCGGCCTCCAGCAAGCGGTCGACCTCGGCCATTGTCAGGGTCTTTGGCAGCGTCTTGTCGCGCCCCGGCCCCTTGATGTGCAAGGTCGGGTTGTCGCCGCGCAACGCCTCTTCATAGGCAAATCGATAAAGCTGCTTGATCGCGGAGAGTTTCCGCGCACGGGTCGATTTCGCCATGCCCTGCGCGTCGAGATGGATCAGGTAGCCTTCGATATCGGCCCGGCTGGCAGTGGCAAAATCCATGTCCTTCCCGGCCAGCCACGCCTCAAGATCCATCAGGTCGCGGCCATAGGCCAGCAGGGTGTTTTCGGCGGCATTCAGTTCGGCGGCCTGCGCCTCAAGAAAGGGCGATATCCAGCCGCCGCTCATGCCCGTTCCAGGATCATCAATTGCAGCGCGGCGCGCCGGGCGGTGCTTTCCAGCCCGAGATGGCGCAGAAGTTGCAGCGCGTCGCCCATATCGTCCATGTCACCGTCGCCGGAGCTCAGCACCAGCGCCGCGCGCAGCAGCGCCTCGCCGATACGTTCCTCCTGCACTATCCGCTGATACCGCTCGGGCAGATCGACGCCCGCAAAGGCATTGGCCACCATCCGCGGAACCGCGCCGCGCGGCACCGTTTCGGGCGGCAACCCGCGGGCGATGGCAAAAAGAAACCGTTCCTCATCGGATTGCGGCACGTTCAACTGTGCGATCCGCTCATAGTTTTCCGACAACAGCGCCACCCGGCGCGCCAGGGCTGCGGCCTCATCGGTCAGCGGCAGGCGCATCAGCCGCCCGGCATAAACCTCGGCAAAGGGCACTTCGAGGCGGGCCTCCTGCATGGCGCTCCAGGCAACGGGCAGCAGGCGGGCCACGGCCTCGGGATCACGCGCCAGCATAGCGACATCGAACCCCTGAAGCGCGTCGACCCGGTCCCAGACCCCGCCCGAGGCCGACGGCACCCGCGAGGTATAGATCATCTGCCACTGATCGGGCGTGATCGCGCCGCTGCGGCCCAGGCGTTCGGCGGCATCAAGCTGCGCCCGCCAGCCCGCGGTCGGGGCCAGATCGGATTGCGAAAAGGCCAAGGGCAGCGTCGCCGCCCCCTGACGTTCGCCAATCGCGGCGCGCATTTCGTAATAGAGCGGTGTCGGCGCGGTCTCGGGCGGCAGGGGCGGCTCGCCCTCGAACAATTCAGGGTCAAGAAAACGCGCGATCAGATCGCCTTCCTCGACGGGGATAAAACCAAGCGCCTCACCGGTGCCAAGCGTCAGCGCCGCCGCCGACCAATCCCCGCCGCGCGCCAGGCAAAAGATGCGGGCCGGAAAGGAGGGCGCGATATCGGGATTGGCGCGCATCGCGGCGCAGGCGCGGTCGGGTTGCCCGGCCAGCAGGCTGACATCGAACCAGCGGCGAAACACCTGTGGCGTTGTGGGGCCGGCGCGTTCCATTAGCGCGCGGGCCGGATCAATGGCCCCGCGTTCCAGCAGCAGGTCAAGCCGGGCCAGAAACAGGGTGGATTCCGGCGTTGCATCCAGTGGCGGATTCACTTCGGCCAGCGCCAGCATTGCGGTCATCAACTGGATCGCAGGCAGCCCCTCATAGGGTTGTGCACGAAACAGATTGGACAGCGTCGCAGAGGAGGATTGCGCCCAGAGATCGGCGGGCAGGCCGGTCTGCACCGGCGTCAGCAACCCGACCGCATCCAGTTGCACCGCGCCGATCGGCATGACGGTGATATCCTGCGGCGTGGCCGTGGTCGCGATATTGCCGTTGGGGGACAAAATGGTTTCCGACAACCAGCCGGGGGCGTCACCCTCCTGCGCCAATGCCGGACCCGCAAGGATCAGGGCGATACATGCGACCCTAATCGCCATCCAGATCTACCGGAAGGATCATCTCGCGCGTTTGCGGCTGCATCAGACCCGAATAGGCATAGGCCACCAAAAAGAGCCCCGCCAGCACCGCCAACACAAATAGTAGCTTGAATATCCGCCTAAACATTCTTCCCCAGCCTGCCTGTTTCGACGTTTGCCGCCGCTTTCAATTCATTATAAGCCATCTGAACGCGGATTGCGCCAGAGCGGGGGACGTTTTTTTTTGGGATTGGGCGAAACGACGCCAAAAGGACCACTGAAACTGACCAGGACGGTGGTTCTGGTGGGCATGATGGGGGCTGGAAAGACCGCAATTGGCCGGGCTTTGGCGGCGCGGCTGCATGTGGCGTTCGAGGATTCGGACGCCGAGATCGTGGCGGCCTCGAAATTGGCCATCTCCGAGATATTCGAGCGCTACGGCGAAGGGTTTTTCCGGGAAAAGGAAGGCCAGATCATCGCCCGCCTGCTGGATGGGCCGCCTTGCGTGCTGTCGACGGGGGGCGGGGCGTGGCTCTCGGCCGAGAACCGGCAGCTGATCAGCGCACGCGCGGCCTCGGTCTGGCTCAAGGCCGATCTTGATCTGCTCTGGACGCGCGTCCGGCACAAGGATACCCGGCCGCTGCTGCGCACGCCCGACCCCTATGCGACGCTGGCGGCCCTGTTTGAGGCGCGTGGCCCGGCCTATGCGCAGGCCGAATTTACCGTGCATGCGCAGGCCAGCTGGTCAATTGATCAAACAACCGATGCGGTTATGGACTGCCTGTTTCAGGCCGGTGTGTTGGAGGCAAAGGCATGAGCGAAGCGACGGTTCACGTTCCCCTGGATACACGCGCCTATGATGTGCGCATCGCGCCCGGGCTGCTGGCGCGCGCGGGGGGCGAGATTGCCCCGCTGCTGCATCGCCCAAGGGTCTTTGTCGTCACTGAATCGCGGGTGGCGGGGTTGCATCTGGAGGCGCTTGAGGCGGGCCTGGCGGCTGCCGGGATCAGCGCCGAGGCGTTGGTGTTGCCGCCGGGTGAATCCACCAAAAGCTGGCCCTTTCTGACCCAGGTGGTGGAATGGCTGCTGGAACAGAAGGTGGAGCGCCGTGATATCGTGGTGGCCTTTGGTGGTGGCGTGATTGGCGATCTGGTGGGGTTTGCCGCCGCTATCCTGCGCCGGGGCGTGCGGTTCGTGCAGGTGCCGACATCCTTGCTGGCACAGGTCGACAGTTCGGTGGGCGGCAAGACCGGCATCAACTCGGCTTTGGGCAAGAACCTGATCGGCGCATTTCATCAGCCCGCGCTTGTGCTGGCCGATATCGACGTGCTCGGCACACTCAGCCCGCGCGATTTTCTGGCCGGTTACGGCGAAGTGGCGAAGTACGGGCTGCTTGGCGATGTTGGTTTCTTTGAATGGCTGGAGGAGCACGGCCCGGCGCTGGCGGCGGGCGACGCGGATATGCGGCTCGAGGCGGTGCGCCGCTCGGTTCAGATGAAGGCCGATATCGTGGTGCGCGATGAAACCGAACAGGGCGAGCGCGCGCTGTTGAACCTTGGTCACACGTTTTGCCATGCGCTGGAGGCCGCGACCGGCTATTCGGATCGGCTCTTGCATGGCGAGGGCGTGGCCATCGGTTGCGCGCTGGCGTTCGAGCTGTCCTACCGGTTGGGGTTGGTCAGCCAGGAGGAACCGAGCCGCGTGCGCGCCCACCTGGCGGCGATGAACATGAAGCGCGATCTGTCCGATATTTCGGGCGATCTGCCTTCGGCCGCGGCTTTGCTGACTCTGATGGGGCAGGACAAGAAGGTGCTGGACGGTCAGTTGCGGTTCATTCTGGCGCGTTCCATCGGGGAGGCCTTCGTGACCGCCGATGTGCCGCGCGACGCGGTTCTGACGCTGCTGTCGGAGGCTTTGGCTCAGCGTTAGCGCCGGGCGATCACGCCGATTTCGTTCAGGGTGCGCTCGAACTCGGACAGGCCCTGATCGAAACACTGCGCCTTGAGGTCGTCGAACCGGATACGCAGGGCGCGTTTCTCATCGCCCTTGCAATCATTCCAGGGGCGTCCCTGAAGGGCCATGTGCAACACGTAATAGCCGATGAAATGGGGCCGGGTGCCGGTTTGCAACAGCCTGGCATAAGCGGCATCGGCCCCCAGATCGCGCAAAGCCTCGGCATCCCTGATCCCGGCCCGCGTCAGCGCTTCGGCAAAAGCGGGGCCGATATTGCGGATCTCGGTCAGGGCCGTGGGCATGGCGGGCATCCTTGAGGGGCGGGCCATCCCGACCTATCAGATGCTGGCCCAATCCTGAAACCCGACCGGCGTCTCTTTCTTTTGCGTCTCAGTCGATTTCGGGGCCTGTTTCGGCGAAGGCTTGGGCGAGGGCATGATCGGTCTCCGTTTCATTTCGCTTTTCTGCCTGGGCTCAGGCTGGCACGGAAATATGGCGACGATTGGGCGGCAGGATGCCCGCCCTGGTGAAAACCGGCCGCTGGCTTTTGGCGCTTTGTTTCGGGACGACCGAACATGTTGAGGCTTCGCCGCCATGGGGGTGCGGATCATGCGTCGAAATGAATTTCTTATACATTTCAAACCTGTCTGAATCGGTAGGTTGGTCTTTGACATGCCGCAATGGGCGCGCGTTTGCGATTCGCGGGTGATTGATCACGCATCGGAACCAAAGTTCGATTTCTAGGCGGATTACAAAAAAGACAATCTCTGCAAATTGCCGCCATATTCCTGCCACTGTTAACAGAGTGTTTCGTAATCAAGACCAATCCATTGTTTTCTAAATGTAAACAATAAGCGGATTTTTTCCGGAGATGCTCTGAGCGCCTGTCTGTGGATAACTTTGGGGACTGATTGTAAAACCAAATATGTTTCAAAAGGTTAAGTCTTAGATTTGCGCAGAGCGCGGCGAACGCCATTAGCGCCAGCATCGCAACAATCGGTCGTGGATGGCGTTCAAGCGCTGCCTCAATTCGCCTTCGTTAACCACGCCAAGGACTGATTGCTGCCAAGTTTCGAACAATTTTTGCTTCCTTGGAACGGCCATCTCGGGGTATTTATGACTCAGCCCAACTGGGGGGCGATGTCTGAAGGCCACGGGGGCGGCCGCACGAAACCAGCCGATCGGATGTATCGGCAGGTGGCATGTGAGCCGCGCGAATTGTGCGGAACCATGTGAGGAGGAACACCCTGCCAGGTGTCCGCCTACGCACGGCACCGATTGCCTGCGGCCATTTGCTCCCATCCCAGGCCCCCTCGTGCGCCCGCCCTGAACTTCACGTCATCGCCAGCCGGTTGGATCGAAACGGCAACAATCGCCAGGGGATGTGCGATGACCAAGGTCACCATGACCATCACGCAAGATTTTGGTGCCGCGCAATCGCGTGATCCTGAGGGTGTTGTTTTTTTTACTGGAACTGAATCGCCGGACAGCCGCGCAAGGTGCGTGCCTCGGCGCGGCGAATTAAGGAGAAGATATTATGAGTGGTGAAATTAACCCCGGCACGGTCGATGGCGTTGTCGACGGCACACCCGGCGACGATCAGATTGATCTGGGCTATCTGGGCGACCCTGAAGGGGACCGGATCGACAATAATGATGCGATTTTTGACGGCCACGCCCCCAATGATGACGTGGTCCTGGCCGGCGCTGGCGACGACACCGTCGAGGCGGGCCTCGGCGATGACACCATCTTTGGCGGCGACGGCGATGACTTTATCGACGGCGAAGAGGGCGACGATGTTGTCAAAGGCGAAGGCGGCAACGACACGCTGATCGGCGGCGATGGCGATGACACGCTGCTTGGCGGCGACGGCAAGGAATATGTCGAAGGCGGCGATGGTGACGATCTGATCGACACCCGGTTCGACACCAACCTGCCGCTGCCCGACCGTGGATATCCCGGCCTCTACCCTGGCGATGGCGACCCGCTGGATGGCCGCGACACCGTCGATGGCGGTGCCGGCAATGACACGATCTATACCGGTGACGACAATGATTTCATCGACGGCTGGACCGGCGACGATGTCATTTATGCAGGCTTCGATGATGACACCGTGCTTGGCTATGATGGCAATGACTACATCGTCGGTGGCGAAGGTTCGGATATTCTTGAAGGCGAGGCTGGCGACGACACCATCTATGGTGGTCTTGGGCCGGGTTTCCCTGACGACGTGAACATTACCGATGACGGATCCGACGGAAATCCGCTCGGCCCTGACGCGGTCCCCGATAACGGCATGGACACGATTGATGGCGGTGCCGGCAATGACGTGATCTTCGGCGAAGACGATGATGACATGATCTATGGCGGGTCGGGCGATGACACCATCGATGCCGGCATCGACGATGACTATGTCGAAGGTGGCACCGGAAACGACGTGATCACCGGCGGGCAGGGCGAAGACACCCTGCTTGGTGGCGATGACCGCGACGTGTTCCTGGGCGGCAATGCCGGCGATACCGTCGATGGCGGCGGCGGCGGCGACGATTACGACACGCTCGATCTGACCGGCTCCGGTCCGCTGCGCGTGGCGATTGATCCGACCGACCCCGAGGCTGGCACGGTGACCTTCTATGATGGCGGCGGCTTTGGGCCGGGCAATGTCCTTGGCACCATGGAGTTCGAGGAGATCGAAAATGTCGTGCCCTGCTTTACCCCCGGATCGCGCATTGCGACGCCGCGTGGTGAAGTGCTGGTGGAAAACCTGCAGCCCGGTGACAAGATCATCACCCGCGACAACGGCATTCAGGAAATCCGCTGGATCGGGGCCAAGACGCTCAACCATGCCGAGCTGCGCCGCGCGCCGCATCTGCGCCCGATCCTGATCAAGGCCGGGTCTCTGGGTGAAGGTCTGCCGGAACGCGATATGCTGGTCAGCCCGCAGCACCGTATGCTGGTGGCCAATGATCGCACCTCGCTCTATTTCGAGGAAAGCGAAGTTCTGGTCGCGGCCAAGCACCTGGTCAACCACAACGGCGTTCAGTGGATGGACACGCTGCGCACCACCTATATCCACTTCATGTTCGACCGGCACGAGGTTGTGCTGGCCGATGGGGTCTGGACCGAAAGCTTCCAGCCCGGCGATGTGACGCTTGGTGGGATGGGCAATTCGCAGCGCGCTGAGATCTTCGAGCTGTTCCCCGATCTGCGTGAGCCAGCCGGCCGCGACGATTATGTGGCCGCCCGCAAGGTTCTGAAAAGTCACGAAGCACGTCTTATCGTGCGCTAATGCAGCAGGGATACGGGGGGGGCTTGGGGGCATGATCCCGAACCCCGGACCCGAAACGGGGCGGCACCTAACAAGGGTGCCGCCCCTTTTTCATTTGCGCGGCGTCGTCCGCCAGGCGGCCCAATCCTCGGGCGTATCCAGATCGGTCAGCGCATTCTGGCCGGGCAGGGGGATCAGGTGAACCCGCGCGGCGTGGCGTTTCAACAGGTCGCGCGCGCCCTTATCGCCTTTGATGGTTTGCAGATCGGGCAGCAGATCGGCGGGAAACAGCACCGGATTGCCCGGTGTCCCATCCTGCCCCGCCGCGCGCAAAATGGCCCGCGGGGCCTGCCGCGAAAGCGCAGTCATCAGATGCATGTCATGGGCCGTGACCTCGGGCATATCGGCCAGAACGATCAGCACAGGACCTCTAACCCCTTGCGTTCCTGCCTTGAGCGAGGCGCTCATATCCTGACCGGCGGGCACCGTCACGATATCGCAGGAGAGACCCTCCAAAGCCTGCGCCCGCGCCGTATTTCCCTGCGGAATAACCACGCGCAGCGCGCCTGCCTTTTGCGCCCGCCCTGCCATGACCCGCAAGAGGGTCGCATCGCCCAGAGGTTCCAACATCTTGTCGGCCCCGCGCATGCGCGTCGATGCCCCGGCGGCCAGCAAAACGATCGTGGCCTCGGCGCTCATCCGCGCATCCGGCTGCCATCGGGGTCAAAGAGCGGCTCGCTCACCAGACGCGCCGCCACCTTCTCACCCAGTATTTCGATCTCGACCTCCAGCCCGTCGACCGCGCGGTCGCTCGGCACGAACCCCAAGGCCACCGATTTGCCCGCATGATGCGAATAGCCGCCCGAAGTGCAGAACCCCTGCACGCGGCCCTCCAGCCAGATCGGCTCATAGGCAATCACATCAGCATCACCCGCCTCAACGATGAAGGCGCAAAGCTTGCGGTCGGGGTTTTGCCCGGCTTCCGCCGCCGCCCGGCCAATGAAATCGGCGTTCTTCGACAGTCTTACGAACCGGTCCATGCCGGTTTCCGCGGCGGTGTAATCGGGTGAGAACTCACGCCCCCAGGAACCAAAGAACCGATCCAGCCTGAGGCTCATCATTGCGCGCATGCCAAAGGGGCGGATGCCAAATTCCTGACCCGCGTCCCAGAGAATATGCCACAAGGCGCGTTGCTGCATGGCATCGACATAGATCTCATAGCCCAGATCGCCGGTATAGCTGACCCGCTGCACGATGGCGTCGCAGAGCCCGATAGCGAGGTGTTTCACATCCATGAACCGGAACGCTTTGGCGCTGACATCGGCCCGCGTGACCCTGGCCAATAGATCGCGCGCATGTGGCCCGGCAATCTGGAACCCGGTGCGCCGGTCCGAGATGTTTTCGACCGTGACGCCCGCAACCGCATGCTGATCGAACCACCGCATGTGAAAATCCTGCGCGCCATAGCTTGCGGTCAGCTGAAATTCGCTCTCGCCCAGGCAGGAGACGGTGAAATCGCCAATCAACCGCCCCGACGGGGCCAGCATCGGCGTCAGGCTGATCCGACCGGGGGCCGGAATGCGCCCGGCCATGATCCGGTCCAGCCAATCGCGGGCACCCGCCCCGGTTATCCGGTATTTGCCGAAATTTTGCACCTCGTTGATGCCCACGGCCCCGCGCACGGCCGCGACTTCGCGCGCTGTCGCCTCCCAGGCGTTGGATCGGCGGAAGGTCGGTGTTTCATAGCGATCCTCGCCGGGCAGGGCGAAATAATTGGCGACCTCCAACCCGTATTGCTGCCCCCAGACCGCGCCCAAACCGTCCAGGATGTCATATGCTGGCGTGGTCTTGTTGGGCCGGGCGGCGGGCAGTTCCTCGTTCGGGTAGGTCACGGAAAACCGGTTCTGGTAGTTCTCGATGACCTTGGGCAGGGTATAGCCCGGCGTGATCCAGCGCCCGAACCGGGCCACATCCATAGCAAAGACATCGCGTTCCGGCTCTCCCTCGACCATCCATTGCGCCAGCGTCAGCCCGACACCGCCGCCCTGGGAAAACCCTGCCATGACACCACAGGCCGACCAGTAATTACGCAATCCGGGCACGGGGCCCACCAGCGGGTTGCCATCGGGCGCAAAGGTAAACGGCCCGTGGATCACCGATTTCACACCCGCGCGTTCCAGGATCGGATAGCGGCGATAGGCGAACTCGATGGATGCCTCAACCTTGTCCAGATCGTCAGGCAACAGCTCATGGCCAAAATCCCACGATGTCCCGTCCACGGCCCAGGGCTTGCAGGTCTGCTCATAAAATCCGATGCACAATCCGCGTCCTTCCTGACGCAGATAGCTTTCACCGCCGGGATCCATCACATGCGGATGCTCGGTCGCGCGCTCGTAGATCTCGGGCAAATCTTCAGTGACCAGATATTGATGCTCCATCGGGTGCAGCGGCAGGTAACAACCCGCCATCGCCGCCACTTCCCGCGCCCAGAGGCCGCCCGCGTTGACCACATGCTCGGCATGAATGGTGCCCTTGTCGGTCACCACATCCCATCCGCCATCCTTGCGCGGATTGGTCTCCAGCACTTTGCAATGCAGCTCGATCTCGGCCCCGCCCATTTTCGCAGCCCGGGCATAGGCATGCGTCGTTCCCGAAGGATCGAGATGCCCGTCCAGCGGATCGTAAAGCCCGCCAAGCACATTCTCGACATTGGTAATGGGCGCGATCGCCTTGATTTCCTCGGGGCTCAGGATCTCGGTCTCCAACCCCATGAACCGGTGCTTGGCGCGCTCGGCTTTCAGCATGTCGAACCGTTCCGGGGTGTCGGCCAGGGTCACGCCACCGACATGATGCAACCCGCAGGACATGCCGGTCAGCTCCTCCAACTCGCGGTAAAGCCGGATCGTGTAGCCCTGCAACGCGGCCATGTTGGTGTCGCCATTCAGAGTGTGAAACCCGCCCGCCGCGTGCCATGTCGAGCCTGAGGTCAGCTCCGAGCGTTCCAGCAACATCACATCCGACCAGCCCAGTTTGGTCAGATGATAGAGCACCGAACAACCGACCACCCCGCCGCCAATGACACAGACCCGCACATGCGTTTTCATAGCGTTATCCTTTCGAAACCCGTTTGCGGCATTCAGGGACCAGCGGAAATCCCGCCGCAAGTCAGAAACCGACATCGCACCTTCTTCTTTGGAAAAATACTCCGGGGAGCGCGAGGGGCAGCGCCCCTCGCATCGGTCGGCGCGGCGAAGCCGCGTCGAAACCCTCTCAATCCGTCACAGTTTGCGAATTTTCAACTGCGTCAACCGGTTCTGCGCGCGCTCAGCCACTTCAAAACGAAAGCCATGGAAATTGAACACCTGGCCAGTTTCCGGGATCATCTGCGCCTCATGCATGACCAGCCCGGCGACAGTGTTGGCTTCCTCATCGGGCAGGTTCCATTCGGCCGCACGGTTCAGGTCGCGGATCGTCATGCCGCCATCGACCAGAAACCCGCCATCGGGTTCCGGGGCCAGTTCGGCGGTATCCTCGACATCGAACTCATCGGTGATCTCGCCCACGATCTCCTCCAGGATATCCTCCAGCGTGATCAGCCCCTGCAACGCGCCATATTCATCCACCACCAGCGCAAAATGCGTATGGCGGCGCAGGAACTGGCGCATCTGATCATCCAGCGTCGTGGTTTCCGGCACAAAATAGGGCGTCATCGCCACATCGGTCACCGAAAATCCCGCCAACCCGGCATCCGAGGCGTCAGGCCCGCGCACCAGCCGATCCATCGCGCGCAGCACATCCTTGGCATGCACCAGTCCAACGATGTTCTCGGGCTCGCCGCGATAGACAGGCAGGCGGGTATAGGGCGAATGCAGCAACTGGCTCAGGATCGCCTCACCGGCATCATCGGCATCGATCATCTCGATGTTGGAGCGATGCAGCATGATCTCCTCGACCGTGCGGTCGCCCAGATCGAGCGCGCCAAGCAACCGGTCGCGCGATTCCTTTTCCACGCCGCCCTCGGAATGGCCAAGCGTGATGGCCCCGGCAATCTCTTCGCGGGCCGACAGAACTGCGCTGTCGGGGTCGGTCTGAACCCCGAACAGGCGCAGGATCGCGCGCACCAACACCTGCACCATGGCCACCACGGGATAAAACACCAGGATCACCAGCTTGATCGCCCGCGACACCGTCGCCGCGGCGCTTTCTGGGCGGGTGATGGCGTAGGTCTTGGGCAGCACTTCGGCGAAGATCAGCACCAAAGCGGTCATCACCAGCGTAGCCAGCGCCACCCCGCTTTCGCCAAAGGCGCGGGTGAAAAGCGAGGTCGCCAGCGCGGCGGCCAGGATATTGACCAGGTTATTGCCAA
>Ga0316205_10003936_pt1 | contig 13494 bp, 10 predicted proteins | sample 3monthpyrite_MG_FD_204941 | JGI IMG/M metagenome (GOLD analysis project Ga0316205, IMG submission 204941) | Microbial mat bacterial communities from mineral coupon in-situ incubated in ocean water Damariscotta River, Maine, United States -... | ecosystem: Environmental > Aquatic > Marine >... | reverse complement strand
CTGCAATGCCAAGCCGTTAATAACAGTGGCAAGCATTCCCATATGGTCTCCTTGTACTCGGTCCATGCCTTTGCTCGCACCTGCAACTCCTCTAAAAATATTGCCTCCACCAATAACGATGGCTACTTCAACACCCTTTTCAATAATTTGTTTAATTTCTTGAGCGTAATCCTGAAGTCTTTCCGGATCGATTCCATATTGACGTTTGCCCATCAAGGCTTCTCCAGAAAGTTTAAGTAATATTCTTTTGTATTGCATAGTGGTTATTTACTGTGGCAAAAATAACGAAAATTTATGGATGGATTAATGGAAAATAAAAAACCGTCTACCCTTTTATAAACTTAAGAGTAGACGGTTTAAATAAATGTATTTCGGATTGCCGATTAACCTAAGGCAACACGCTCAAATCCAACGACAGTTGCATCACCTTTGCTCGCTACATATTGAGCAACGCTCTGCTTTTCGTCCATGATAAAGTTTTGGTCCAACAAGCACTGCTCTTGATCCAAAGTAGTATTATCGCTAATAAAACGCTCTAATTTACCAGGAAGGATTCTGTCCCAAATTTGTTCTGGTTTTCCTTCAGCTTTCAATTCTGCTTTTGCATCTTCAGTTGCTTGGGCAAGAACTTCGTCCGTCAATTGCATTCTTGAAATATACATAGGTACGTTTTTCAAGGTTTTACCAAGACGACCTAATTCAATATTATCTTTTTCGATTACTGCAATACGAGCAGTAGTTTCAGAAGCTACATATTCTGGGTCGAAATCTTTGTAAGACAATGTTGTTGCTCCCATAGAAGCTACTTGCATTGATACACTTTTAGCAACCTCTGCAGCGTTATCGCTAGCGCCAGAAAGACCTACTAAAGCACCAATTTTATTTCCGTGAATGTAAGATCCAATGAATGGAGCTTCCAAAGTTTTGAATCCACCGATTTCAATTTTCTCACCAATCACACCAGTTTGCTCAGTTAATTTCTCCTGAACGGTCATTCCAGCTTCATATTCAGCAGCTAAGAATTCTTCTTTAGAAGAGGTTCCTAAAGCAACTTCAGCCATTTGACGTGCCATAGCAATGTAAGAATCATTTTTAGAAACGAAATCAGTTTCACAGTTTAAAGAAACAATCACACCTTTAGTAGCTGCGTCGTTAACTTTTGCAATTACTGCACCTTCGCTTGAGTCTCTATCGGCTCTTTTTTCAGCGATCTTCTGTCCTTTTTCACGTAGGATTGAGATTGCTTTATCAAAATCTCCTTCTGCCTCAACTAATGCCTTTTTACAGTCCATCATTCCGGCTCCGGTTTGTTGTCTTAATTTATTTACTTCTGCGGCGGTTACTTTTACCATCGTTTTCAAGTTTTTAGATTTAGTTTATTGAAAAAGTCGTTCAAATTTATTTCAGAAAGAAAAAACCAAACGACTTAATTACTTTTATAAATAGTTATTTATTCTTCTTCTTTAGCAGCAGGAACGGGAGCAGCTACAACAGCAGCTCTTTTTCTTGGTGCTTTTTCTACTTTTGCGTCTGGAGCAGCAGCTTGAGGGCTACTTGCTTCATTTTCTTTTCCAGTCTTTCTTTCAGCTAGTCCTTCAGTAATAGCGTTAGTCACACTTGAAATAATTTTCTCGATAGACTTGGAAGCATCATCGTTTGATGGGATTACGTAATCAATGGCTCTTGGGTCACTGTTTGTATCCACCATTGCAAAAATAGGGATGTTCAATTTTTGAGCTTCTTTAACAGCAATGTGCTCACGTGTAGTATCCACGATAAACAATGCTCCAGGAAGACGACTCATATCGGTAATTGAACCTAAGTTTTTCTCCAATTTAGCTCTTGTACGATCAACAGCTAATCTTTCTTTTTTAGACAAAGTCAAGAAAGTTCCATCCTGCTTCATTCTATCGATAGAAGTCATTTTCTTAACTGCTTTACGAATAGTTACAAAGTTGGTTAACATTCCACCAGGCCATCTTTCAGTGATGTAAGGCATGTTAGCGTTCTTTGCTTTTTCAGCAACGATGTCTTTAGCTTGTTTTTTGGTAGCCACAAAAAGAATTTTACGTCCGCTTCCTGCAATTTTCTTAAGAGCCTCGTTTGCTTCCTCAAGCTTTGCTGAAGTTTTGTAAAGATTGATAATGTGGATTCCGTTACGCTCCATATAGATATACGGGGCCATGTTCGGGTTCCATTTTCTGGTAAGGTGTCCAAAGTGAACACCAGCGTTAAGGAGTTCCTTAACTTCTGCGTTGTTTGCCATTTTGTTTTAGTTTACGTTCTGTAATTTAGATAGCAACCATAGTGTTTACACTAGGTTTAGATGCTAAACTAATGCCCCACCCGGCAGAGCGGGGCTAACAGCTTATTAATAATTATTGTATTTAAAAGATCGTAATCGGAATAAATCCGAAAATATTTGTTTTCTAATTCCAGCACCCAATATTGAAATATAATCCAATAGCGTGTCCCAGATTGTCGAAATCTAACGTTTCGAGAATTGGAATTTTTTACGCGCTTTCTTCTGTCCGAATTTCTTACGCTCCACCATTCTTGGATCTCTTGTTAAAAGACCTTCTGGCTTCAATACCAATCTGTGCTCTTCATTAATTTCACACATAACACGTGCAAGGGCCAAACGAATTGCTTCAGCTTGTCCAGTAATACCACCACCAAAAACATTTACTTTAATATCAAAAGACTTTTCGTTGTCTGTTAAAGCTAAAGGTTGTTGTACTTTATAACGTAAAGTAGGTGTGGTAAAGTAATTATCTAATTCGCGGTTGTTAATCGTGATGCTCCCTTTTCCGTCAGAAACATATACACGTGCAACGGCAGTTTTTCTTCTTCCAATTTTGTGAATAGTCTCCATTACTTCTTGTCGTTAAGGTTAATTACTCTTGGTTTTTGTGCCTCTTGATCGTGCTCTGTACCTGAATAAACTTTTAGGTTTCTGAAAAGTACAGCGCCTAATTTGTTCTTAGGTAGCATTCCTTTTACAGCTTTTTCTACAAGTCTTGTAGGATCTTTGTCATACAATTCTTGAGCAGTCAATGAGCGCTGTCCACCAGGATAACCCGTGTGACGGATGTATTCCTTAGCCTCCCATTTTTTTCCTGTCAAATTGATTTTGGCTGCGTTGGTAATAACAACGTTGTCACCGCAATCTACGTGTGGAGTGAAACTTGGTTTGTGTTTGCCTCGAAGTAATTTAGCAACTTCGCTTGCAAGACGACCCAATGTTTGCCCGTCCGCATCCACTAACAACCACTCTTTGTTTACAGTGTTTTTGTTAGCCGATACTGTTTTGTAACTTAATGTATCCATTTAGTTTTTTGTCAATAGTTAATAATTCATTGCTTTGCCCTCAGTAGCTTTATGCAAAAGAGGATTTCCCCTAAAAAAGGGCTGCAAATGTAGTGTTATTTATTTGAATTACAATGGGCTAAAAAGGCATTTTTATTTAAAGCTACTCTAAGACTTTTATTGGTACTTGATAAAGCACTTTAGTTGGAGGTTTTCTTCGGAAATGATTCAAAGAAAGTTTAAGCTACTTGTCTTTAGTGAAACAACCTTTTAAGGGTTAAAGAACAGAACCTCCCATTGTAAATAAGAAGAAACTTCTAAAGCAAAAATAACAATTAAAAAAGGACGGTTTTGTAAGTGCGAAACTATTATTTCTTATCCCCATTTGAGGTCGCGAATTATTATATCTCTGAAAATGAGGCCTGAAGCCTGTTAAAAACGTTAAATTTCTCTTAATTAACAGACTAAATTGTCACGATGGTCCGTTAATTGGGTCTATAAAACATCAATCACAAAACAACTAACCCGTATGACCTCCACTAAACTAATCACAGTGGGTGCACTTCTCTTTTGTGGCACCTTTGTGTTTTCTCAGACCGAAAATACTTCCGAGGAAGAAAAATCCGAAGAAGTTCCAACTAGTTACGAAAAACGAGTTTACAATACCAATTCCATACAAGGTACCGAAGGGATCGCTATCGATGGTTCTTTAGATGAAGCTGCTTGGAATGCTGTAGAATGGACTTCAGATTATGTCGAATTTGAGCCCGACGTAGGAACGGCTCCTACCGAACAAACCAAAATGAAAATTGTCTATGACGACAAGAACCTTTATGTAGCATTTAAATGTTATCAGTCCGACCCTTCTACGATAGAAAAACGAATGGGAAGACGCGATGACTTTCCAGGGGACTGGGTAGAAATTAATATTGATAGTTACAACGATGATAGAACAGGATTTTCTTTTACCGCCTCGGTTTCAGGAGTAAAAGGAGATGAATTTATTTCTAACAACGGAAACTTTGATAGTAGCTGGAACCCTATTTGGTATTTGAGCACCGCCGTAGATGCCGATGGATGGACCGCCGAAATTAGAATACCGCTAAGTCAATTACGCTTTGGAAATGATGACGAACAGGTTTGGGGGATCCAATCAACCCGACGCTACTTTAATAATGAAGAACGATCTCTGTGGCAACCTTTACCAGCGAATCCCCCAGGATGGGTAAGCGAATTTGGTGAGTTAAGAGGTATCAAAGGAATAAAACCACAAAAACAATTGGAAATCCAACCCTATACGGTAGGCCAATTGGACACCTTCGAAAAAGAACCAGGAAACCCCTTTAGAGATGGAAGTGATACAAACCTAGCAGTTGGTTTGGATGCTAAAATTGGGATTACCAATGATCTTACTTTAGACCTTACTGTAAATCCAGATTTTGGACAAGTGGATGCAGATCCTGGAGCCATTGCACTGGACGGATTCGAAATTTTCTTTCAAGAACGACGTCCCTTCTTTGTTGAGAATAAAAATGTATTCGACTTTAGAGTGGGTGGAGGAGCTGATAATATATTCTTTTCACGACGTATTGGACGTACACCCCAAGGTTTCACGACAGTCGATGGAGCCAAAGGAGAGTTCGAAGATTTTCCGAATAACACTACCATTTTAGGCGCAGCCAAGTTTAGTGGAAAAACCAAAGATGGATTATCCATTGGGGCATTGCAAAGTATAACGGCCAAGGAATACGCCGATATCGAATTGGATACCCGACAAGATGTATTGGATGGTTTGGAGCAACGAGGAGAAAAGCGAGAAGAATTGGTCGAACCGTTTACTAGCTACTCCGTAGTTCGATTGCAACAGGATTTCAATGATAACAATTCGTTTGTGGGAGGAATTGCCACATATACCAAAAGAAACTTAGAAGGCAATCTTGATTTTTTAAGAGAATCGGCCTTCACTGGTGGAATAGATGCACGACACAACTGGAAAGACCGAAAATATTATGCTACAGGGAAGTTCACTTTTAGTAATGTAAAAGGAAGTGAGGAAGCTATTCGATTAACACAAACTTCTTTAACCCATCTATTTCAGAGGGTAGATGCTAGTCATGTAGACGTAGATCCCACAAAGACTTCGCTCACAGGTACTGGAGGAAGTTTCGAAGTTGGAAAAGGAGGTGGGGGTAATTGGCGCTATAATTTTGGAGGTAATTTCCGCTCTCCTGAAATTGAATTGAACGATATTGGATTTCTTCGACAAGCAGATCAAATTACACAATATTCCAATATTAGAAGGTTGTGGAACACACCTACTACTTGGTTTCGACAAGCCAACATTGGCTTAAACCAATTCTCGCAATACGATTTTGACGGGAATTACAATCGAATTCAATATGAATTAAATAGCTATGTAAACTGGAAGAATAACTGGTGGACCGAATTTGGTGCGGCACATAAACCACGAATATACTCGAATACGGTGTTGAGAGGTGGCCCAAGATGGCGATGGAGTGATGAAAACTTTTTCTTTCTTTTCTCCGGAACCGATAGTAGAAAGAAATTCTCAACCCATGTAGGATACGTGAACTCACAAGCGGGTCAAAATAACTTCTCCTTACAGCGTTATGTATTGCGCTTCTTCTACCAACCTTTAAATTCATTAAACCTTAGATTGGTTACCGAATATCAGCAAAGCCCAAACAAAACCCAGTATGTTACAGAAAGCGCGTTTAACGGGACACCGAGATATATTTTGGGTGAAATAGATAATGAGTCCTTAAGTATGACGTTGCGAGTAAATTATAATATCAATCCCAATTTAACCATTCAGTATTACGGGCAGCCGTTTATTTTTAAGGCGAAGTATTCCAATTTTAATTATGTGAACAATCCTGTAGCTGAAGATCTTAATGACCGCGTAAATTGGTATGGGAATAATCAAATATCATTTGAGGATGATGTTTATACGGTAGACGAAGATCGTGACGGAGAAGCCGATTATGCATTCGGTAACCCCGATTTTGCCTTCGTACAATTTAGATCAAACTTGGTGGTGCGTTGGGAGTACATTCCAGGTTCTGAGATCTTTTTAGTCTGGTCACAAGGAATTACTGGTTTTGGTGATGTGAACAACGATTTTGGATCCATTATCGATAATCAACTATTAAGTGCCCGTCCGCAAAATACCTTTTTGATAAAGGCCACTTATCGTTTTGTACTTTAATTAGTTAGCCATAGGTGAAAGCCTTATAATTCATAAAATTCCAAATCTCGGGGCTCCTCGAAATTTGGAATTTTGTGTTTGTAGTTTTTGGCAACCGTTTTAGTCGGCTTACTAAGCTTTTAAGCGAAAACATCTATTGATAGACCCCATTAATTTTGAATTGAAGTAGGTATCTTCTAAGTTTGAGTAGGTTGCTTTTTGATTGAACTTATCCGTGCAACGATGCAGGTTAATCGAAGGCAATTTGGTTTATAATTAAGTACCAGTTATATGAGGATGAAACCCAAAAGGAACGGTGCTTTGCTTTTATGCATGTTGGTAAAAGTTGATCGTTTCTTGAGGGTTTCTATTTTTCCAATACACCTCTAAGCAAGTAGCACCTTTACGCATACAACATTCAAAATTTCAACCTTTAAGGAATTATTGCATTCTAGACTGAGCTTCGGAGATAAAGTCCTTGTATTTTCTTAGAACACGATCCCATTCCCGATATAATTCGTCCGATTTGACGCTGGTAAGTGAGCGCCGGGATTCTTCGCTTATTAACTTTAATTTGAATGCCAATGGATCATCCCCCGATTGTTTTACGATAATACGAGTTCGGATGGTGTTTTGTTTAAAGGTCTTAAGCTGCCATGCCGTTCTAATATAGCCTGTTTCTTTATCCGTAATTTCGATCACGTCAGAATAGGATAAAACGATTTGATTGAGCAGCTTCCAGGCTCCATCCTTGTTCTTTTTGGTTTTTATTTCAATGTCTACATTCGCGATATCGGTTCGTACGGAAGCGTTGTAGGCGTCGTCTCTTTGCATTTCCACAAAATATTTTTTCGGTGGCTTGGAAAGATCTTTACGATTGCAAAACTCTACCTCATAACGTAAGAAACCTATTTTTTCAACCTTTACGTTTACACAACTGTTTTTAGGAACGATCAGAGTAAGGCTGCCCTTCCCCAATACTTTACCGTCCACAATAATGTCTGCATCTTGCTCGGAAACGCTTAATTCTATTTTCTTTTTACCGAAGGGCAAATTATCAGTTGGTAATGAAAAAGCCTCATAAGGCGTTGCGATGGAAAGTAAAATTAGTACAAGGAATGTTCTTTTGAGTGCAAGAGTAATAGAATTTTTCATATTGAAATTAAATGAATCGATCAGTATTTGCATACAAAATTAGATGCGCTGTCGAAGGATGAATAATTGGATACACAAATCTAAAGAGTGTGGAACTGCATTTATATACCTAATAGTAGGTATGTGCTGAAGTGAAAATGTGCTTATAAATTGGTTAGTGCGTAGTTTACTAAACCCGTATTGCTTTTAATACCAAGCTTCTTATGAATGTTCTTTCTATGCGTATCGATAGTGTATTTGCTAATTTTTAATTGATGAGCCATTTCGGCACTTGTTCTTCCTTTTGCCAATAACTTCAGGATTTCTGTTTCCCTTCGGGTTAAGTTCTTTTCTTTGGTTTTGTCTTCAGCATCGAACCATGCTTGAATATCTTTGGGCAAATTTTCGCTAAAATAAAATTCCCCTTTTATGAGTTTATGGATGGCGGCTACCAACTCTTTCTTCTCCACATTCTTTGTCACATATCCCTTAGCACCAGCTTCTAGCATTTCAATGACGTCAATGCTTTGATCGTACATACTTAATGCAAGGACATAAATTTTAGGATGATCTTTCGAGAGCATTCGAGTTGCAGTAATACCGTCCAAAATAGGCATTCTAATGTCGGTAAGGATGATTTGCGGTTTCAACCCGCTATCAATCAACTGAATCAATTCCAGACCATTATTAGCCTCTCCTATGATAGAAATATCGATCTCTTCGGCTAAAATTGACTTTATACCGTCAATAAACAGTTGATGGTCGTCGGCTATTACAATATCAATTTTCATAGCGGGATGTTTAAAATTATGGTTGTACCATGATTTAAAGTTGAATCTATTACAAATTCACCATTAATTTTATTGACACGTTTTTCAATGTTGGATAAACCTACTCCCGAGCGGGGTCCCTCAATTTGGAATCCCAATCCGTTATCTTCAACAATTATATTGAGTACATTTTCATGTTCGGAGAATTGAATAATCGCTTCTGTGGCCTTAGAGTGTTTAATAATGTTGGTCAATAACTCTTGTATTATTCTGAAGATTTGTATTTCAATTGTATTTTCAATGCGTTTTTCCACATCCACATTAATAACGATAATGTTTATTTTCTTCGAATCAGAAATTTGACTAGCAATGGCCTGAGTTGAAGGAATTAGGCCTTTATTAATGAGCGCTCCGAAGTTTTTATTAGACCCTATTTTTCGAATATCATCATAGGTGTTATTTACAATATTCTTGAGTTTTTCATAAAATGTGTCGAAACCATCTTTGTCATTGAAGCTGTCCAAATATAGCTTCAATGTTGCCACTTTGCTACCCAAATTATCGTGGAGGTCTGCCGCTATTTTACTCCGTTCTTTTTCCTGAGCATTAAGAATTTCGTCAATTCCATTAAGTTCTTGGGCTTTTAATTCTTGTTCAAATACTTGATTTTTTATTTTTTCCTTTTGAAGGGCTATTACTTGCTTTCTTTTCGCGTTTTTGATCAATAGATAGGTGACAATAATAGTGAGCAAGAACGCTGCGAGTGCGCCAATGAAATAGTTCCTGTTGATACCTCTTTGGTACTCGACTTCTCGATTAATACTCTTCAACTCAAGGATTTCTTTTTCTTTCTTTTCGGTTTCGTATTGCGCCTGAATTTCCATAAAACTCTTCTGACTTTCAGCATTCAGAAGACTGTCGTTTAATGTTCTTGCTTTTTCAGAAAACTCTAATGCTTTGTTTGGCGCATTCAGACCAACATAAGCTTCTTTCAAATTATTGAAAACAAGCACCAGTTGCTTCCCTTTCACTTGCCTTTGAGCCTGTTCAAAGTAGGAAATTGCCGTACGGTATTCTTTTTTCTTCAAATGAAGATAACCGAGGTTGCTCTGAGTTACCTCAATTCCTTTAATCAAGTTCAATTCGTTCTTGAGCACAAGTGTTTTATTGAGATATTCTTCGGCTTTTGTCGGATCCTTGTTTAAGTAGATATCACCTAAATTATTATAGATCATGGACAAGGAACGTTTGTCATTTAGTTCTAATGCCAATGCTTCGGCCTCTGCATTAATGCGGACAGCGGCTAAGGTATCTCCGTTTTTATAGTGTTGAGTGGCGAGATTTGGCAACGTAATCATCTCAAATTGTGTCACTTTCTTTTTTCTGAAAATTGTTAAGGCCTTTGTGCTGTATTCAATGGCTTTGGGATAGCGCTCCAATTCGGCAAATGCAGTTGCGATATTGCTATAGCATTTGGCCGAGTTAAGAGAATCTTTGATAGACTCAAAATAAGACGCGCTTTCGGTGAGCGTTGTGATGGTGTTTAAGTATTCACCTTTTCGAAGTTGTATAGCCCCTAAACTAATGTTGATGGAAGCAATTCGTTTGGGATCATCTAATTGATGATAGACCCTTTTCGCATTGTTGAAATAAAAGACGGCTGAGTCTAACTGGGCCGTAAAAAAATGGTATCGCCCCAGTTGGATATTCGCTTCTCCGAGAAGAGAATCGCTGTCTTTGTAATGGTAAGCGGCGAATGCATATACTTTTCCCTGAGCAATGTCTATTCGTTCGAAGGCCTTGGCCAGACTCAAATTAATTTTTGCCGAATGAAAATGGTCATGAGAGGATTCTAAGGCCAGCTTTAAACTATCCACCACTGGATTTTGAGCTACTAACATTGCGGTGTAGAGCCCAAGTGTGAAAGTGAATATTTTTTTCATAGATAGTTGAAGCGTAAGTGCTTACTAAAAGTACTAATTATTATGAACTAATAGTGATAGCAAATCTAATCCCGCATTCTTACAAGACATATACCTAACGTTAGGTATTTCACATTGCGTTCAGTTCTGCTAGTTTTGAATTAGAAATCCAAATAAAGATAATTATGAAGTTCTCGATAGCATTTATTTTTCTGGCCATCTTTCTACAAACTGGCTCCTGCGATGACGATTCCAACGATGACGGTGGTTCCATCAATGAAAATTTTGTTGAATTTCTTGGGGTTCGTAATGAGGCCAGTGGCGGTTGTAATGAGGAGTCTATTGGTAGTTCGGAGTCTACTTGTGTGTATGCAGGAGCATATACAAATGAGGGGCTGGGTTATGCCATCGCCGTGAGTCATCAAGGCCTATGCAGGTCTGCTACGTTCAATTTAAGAGATAATTTTGATCAATCCAATAATGCTTTTTTTGTTCTTCAAATTACGGAGGATGGAGTAGCGGTAGAGACCTTTTTAGGCTTTAGTGGTATTGTTGAGGTAACCGATACCGGAAATATTTCCAGTCTACGGTTTAATGGTACCGTTGTGAGTACCCTCACAGGAGAAGAAGAATCCATAGAAGGATTTTTAGAATGCCCGATATAATAATTAAAATTTATGAAAGCACTTAAATACATTTTTATCGTACTGCTCATTTTACCTTTGTTCAGCAGTACTTGCGAGGAAGAAGAGAAAGCCGAAGAGGAAGAACCTGAAAGAACAACGGTGTTGTTGACACTCAATAATAACTCAGGCCTTACTGGCTGTAATATCTTAGGCCCAATCAAGGTTAGCTTCATTGTAAGTTACAGAGATATTCAGACGGATGTCGCTATTGAGCCCAATCAGGGCGCCTTTTTAAATGCGCTTGTTGAAGATGGTGAAAGTATTAATATACGAGTATTGCGATTTGAAGATGATATGCTGCTAGCAGACGCGAATGTTTCGGTTAGAACCACAAGTCGCCCGGCAAGTTTAGAAGGGGAGCCTCGCACCATAAGTTACTGCAGGGCGTTTAACTTGGCGTTCAGCAATTTTTGATTAACTAACTAATCTGTAGATAGGTGTTTTGTTTTTTATACAGAGCACCTTTTTTAATGTGCCTCTAACCATGTAGCTCCTTCACCTATTTCTACATCCAAGGGTACGGCCATTTGATAGGCGTTTTCCATTTCAGTTTTAATCAACACTTTTAGTTTTTCCAATTCGGGTTTATAGGCGTCGAATACCAGTTCATCATGAACTTGCAATAGCATTTTGCTTTTGAAATTTTCTTCTGAAAGTTTTTGGTAGATATTAATCATGGCTACCTTAATGATATCTGCCGCGCTTCCTTGAATAGGTGCATTTACCGCATTCCGTTCAGCACCGCCACGAACGACGGCGTTTCTGGAGTTGATATCCTTTAAATAGCGACGGCGTCCTAAAACGGTCTGCACATAGCCATTGTCTCGAGCGAAATCTACTTGCTCGCTCATATAATTCCGAAGTTTTGGATAGGTTTGGTAATAGGTGTCTATCAATTCTTTGGCCTCGGTGCGTGAAAGATCTGTTTGATTGCTCAATCCAAATGCTGAAACTCCGTAGATAATTCCGAAGTTAACCGTTTTGGCATTACCACGTTGTTCTCTTGTTACTTCATCCAAGGGAACATTAAACACTTTGGCTGCTGTAGAGGCGTGAATATCTTCCCCATTTTTAAAGGCATTAATCATCGTTTCTTCTTCGCTTAAAGCCGCTATAATTCGAAGTTCTATTTGCGAATAATCCGCTGCGAGCAATACATGATTCTCATCTTTGGGAATAAATGCTTTTCGTACTTCTCTTCCTCTTTCCGTTCGGATTGGAATGTTTTGTAAGTTGGGATTATTACTACTCAAACGTCCCGTAGCAGCTACTGTTTGCATATAGTCGGTATGCACACGATGGGTGGAAGGTTCCACTTGATTGGGCAGGGCATCTACATAGGTGCTTTTTAATTTGGCCAAGCCACGAAACGCCAAGACATCGGCAATAATTTTATGGTCTTTAGCGAGGTAGGAAAGGACATCCTCTGCCGTGGAATATTGACCCGTTTTTGTTTTCTTTGGTTTGGCCACCAAGTTCATTTTTCCGAAGAGAATTTCACCTAACTGCTTGGGAGAGGCAATGTTAAATTCTTCGCCGGCTTCTTCGTAAATACTCGCTTCAAGATTTTGAATATCCGTCTCCAATTCCGAAGAAAGACCATTTAAAAACTCTTGATTCAAATTAATGCCTTCCAATTCCATGGCCGCTAACACCCGTAGCAATGGAATCTCAATATCATCAAACAATTTTTGGGTATTGGCTTCTCCTAGTTCGTTTTGAAAATGTTCTTTTAACTGTAAAGTAATATCGGCATCTTCTACCGCGTATTCCGTTTGCTCCTCCAGCGGAACATCTCGCATAGAGCGTTGGTTCTTTCCCTTTTTCCCAATGAGCGCTTCAATAGAAACTGGCGTATAGTTGAGGTAGGTTTCGGCAAGTACGTCCATGTTGTGACGCATATCCGGGTTGATGAGGTAGTGAGCTAGCATGGTATCAAAGAGTTTACCTTTCACTTCCACCTTGTATTTTGCTAATACTTTAATGTCATACTTTAAATTTTGTCCAATTTTTTCTATGGTTTCATCTTCAAAAAATGGCCGAAGTTGCTCAATGAGTGCCTGTGCTTCATCTTGATTTTCTGGAAATGGAAGGTAAAAACCTTTCCCCTTTTCCCATGAAAACGCAATACCAACCAATTCGGCTGTCAACGGATTTAAACCTGTAGTTTCGGTGTCGAAGCACACACTAGTTTGCTTCATTAAATTAGTGATAAACAGTTTGGTGCCAATCCCAGGTTGAATGGCTTGATAAAAGTGTTCGGTATCTTTAATGGTTTGACGAGAACTCGTGATGGTTGTTTCTTCGGCGGGTTCACTGTCTCCTCCAAATAATGAAAACTGACCAGCTCCTGCAGAAGATGAGGTCTTTTTCTTTGGGGCGGCCGCACTTTGACTCTCTCCAGCGGTTTTAGCTTTTGTGGCTTCGGCTTGGGCCTCGGCGGAGAAGGTTTTAAGAAAGTTATC
>Ga0316205_10003933_pt1 | contig 13500 bp, 10 predicted proteins | sample 3monthpyrite_MG_FD_204941 | JGI IMG/M metagenome (GOLD analysis project Ga0316205, IMG submission 204941) | Microbial mat bacterial communities from mineral coupon in-situ incubated in ocean water Damariscotta River, Maine, United States -... | ecosystem: Environmental > Aquatic > Marine >... | reverse complement strand
GAGAGTTTCAAGGATTTGGAACAAAGGGGCTGGACCGAAAAGGCTCCCTTTTACGACGACCATTTTGCAGCCGTCACACGGCAGGCAATCGAGCCAATGCTGAACGGCCTTGGTAACATGTCGGGCCTCAGATTGCTCGACATTTGCTGCGGAACCGGGGATCTGGCGCTGGCCGCCGTGCGCAACGGGGCCTCAGTGGTGGGAGTGGACTTCGCGGAACCGATGATCGAAATTGCCGCAAAACGGGTTCCCTCGGCGCAGTTCCAGGTTGGGGACGCGGAAGCTCTGAACTTCTCGGACAGCGAATTCGATTGCGCGACCTGCGCCTTCGGGTTGTGGCACATCAGCGAGCCGGAGCGTGCTATTTCGGAAGCCGGCCGCATCCTGCAACCCGGCGGCAGGTTTTCATATTCGACCTGGCTTCCACCGGATGCTGGCTGGGACATGATGCGGTTGTTGATGACGGCGATCAACATACACGGAACCATGGCGGTCGATCTGCCGCCGGCACCTCCCCCGTTCCGGTTCGCCCAAGAAGATGAAGCGAGCGACGCATTGCAAGCATCGGGTTTTGAGTCCGTTTCGTTTCACCGCGACACCGCTCTTTGGCGCGGCAATACCGGCGACGATCTGATTGACCTCATCTACAAGGGCATCGTGCGCGCGCCGATGCTGATCGATGCGCAGGCGCCGCAAGCCAAACAGGCAATTCTCGCAGATTTGAAAACCGGGGCCGCGGCCTTGCGCGAGGACAGCGAAATCAGGATGAACTGGCCCTATGTGATCGTGTCCGCGACCAAAACCTAGCACCACTTCCACGGCATACCTGCAGGAAACGGACCGACCCCCTCATCCCTTCGATCCGAACAACCCGGCCAATGCCTGCCTGACCAGCGCCGTGACCGAGGGGCGGGTGTCCTTGCCGAACGGGATCGGGCGGCAGACTTCCATTGCGGCCACCCCGACCCGCGCGGTCAGGGCACCGTTCACCACCCCCTCGCCGAAGCGGCGCGAGACCTTGGCCAGCACCCCGCCCCCCGCGATCGAGCCGATCAGGTCGTCGCCCACCGCCACCGCCCCCGTCGCAACCAGATGGGTCAGGACCGAACGGGTCAGCCGCCAGCTTCCCAGCGTCCCCGCGCGTCCGCCATAGACTTCGGCAATGCGCCGGATCATCCGCAGGTTGGCGGTCAGCGCCGCGACCACATCCGCAAGCGCCAGCGGCACCAGCGCGGTCACCAGCGCCACCTGGCGCGCGGCGGCGGCGACTTCTTCCTGGGCGCGCGCATCCAACGGGGCCAGAACCGTCTGTTCGGCCAGATCGAATACCGCGTCGGCGTCGAACGCCTCGTCCGCGCGGGTTTTCAGCCGGTCGCGCGCTTCGGCCAATGCGGGACGCGCGCCATAAAGGCGGATCAGCGCGTCGGCCACCTTGCGCGCTTCGACCAGATCTCCCGCGCCCAGCGCCGCCTCGGCCCGGGCCCGCAGCGTATCGACCCGCGCCAGCCGCGCGTATCCGGCCCATTCGCGCAGGGCGAGTCCCAGGGCCGACAGGATCAGTACGCCGAATATGCCGGTCGCGATCCATCCCAGAACCGGGTTGGACGCCAAAAGCCCGGTGGCGAAATTCCACGCCGCGATTGACAGCACAAACCCCAGAAGCGAGGCCAGCGCGGCCCAGAACAGCCGTGCAAGCCGCGACGGGGGACGGGCCGACAACCGGGCGAGGGTCTGCATCGCTTGCCCGTCGGGCGTCAGTTCGCCTGCATCCGGTACCGGCGGCGCCGTGGCGGGCGTCACCGCGTTGGGCGTGCTTTCGTCAAGGTCGATCAGGACGGGGCCGTTGGTGGGGGACATGGGTCGCTTTCGGATTGTTGCGGGGGGCGGGTGGCTATCGCAAGCGGTCGCCGAACAGGAATTCGGCGGCACGGTCGAGCCGGATATGGGGTGGCCCCTCGCCCGGAGCCAGGCTCAGCCGGGCCGGGGAAAAGCGCATCGCCTGGAAATCGCCATCGAGCCAGCGCTCGGCCCCCTCGCGCGCTGGGGCCAGCACGGCGTTGGGGTCGGTGGGCAGCAGACCGGGATAGAACGCCGCCTCCTTGCCGTTATCGGACAGCCTGCCGCGCACCACGTCCAGCGTGGTGCCCTTGTGGGCGCGCTCTTCTTCCACGGTGACGCGCAGGGCCGCAAGCGACATCGCCATGGTCTGCGCCCCGGCGAAATCCGCGCGCCGTTTTGCGTCATCGACCAGCGCCGTCATGATCGCGGTCAGCTGCGGGTGCTGGCGGTGGTGGATGTGATCGGCCTTGGTCGCGGCAAACAGGATGCGTTCGACCCGCCGTCCGGTCAGGGCGCTCAGCCAGGAATTCGTACCGGGGCGAAAAGCGGTCAGGGTCTCGGCCATGGTGCGGCGCAGATCGTCGACCGCCCTGGGTCCGGCATTCAGTGCGCCCAGCGCGTCCACCAACACCACCTGCCGGTCGATGCGCGAGAAGTGGTCGCGAAAGAACGGGCGCACGATCTGGGATTTGTACGCCTCGAACCGGCGGGCAAATTCGCGCGCCAGCGAGCCGCGCGGGGAGGCACCCGCAGGCAGGGGCGGGGAGGCACCCGCAGGCAGGGGCGCGAAGGTCAGCGCGGGCGATCCGGCCATCTCGCCCGGCATCAGGAACCGCCCAGGCGTGCAGTCCGAATAGCCCGCATCGCGCGCGGATTTCAGCGCGTGGGCAAAACGCTCGGCCAGGGTCGTCGCTGTCACTTCGTCAAGCTTGCCGGTGGGATCGGTTGCAGCCAATGCGCTCAGATAGGCCGCGCCCCCCGGTCGGGCGCGCAGATTCTCCAGCGCGTGCGCGGACCAGGTGACGAAATCCTGCCCCATCAGGGTCAGGTCCAGAAGCCATTCGCCGGGATAATCCACGATGTCCAGATGCACCGTACGCGGGCCCGACAACGCGCCCAGAAACCCGTGCGGCTGCACCCGAAGCGAGACCCTGAGTTCCGAGATCGCCGAGGTCGCTTCGGGCCATTGCGGCTCGGCCCCCAGAAGTTTGGCCAGATTGCTCTCGAACGGAAAGCGCGGCACCGTATCGTCGGGTTGCGGGCGCAGATAGGCGCTGGTGATCGCGCCGCTGGCCGCCCCGCTCAGTTGCGGCATCCGCCCGCGATCCAGAAGGTTGGCCACCAGCGAGGTGATGAAAACCGTTTTGCCCGAACGAGCAAGCCCGGTCACGCCCAGCCGGACCACCGGCTCGAACAGGGTTTCGCTGATCGTGCTTGTCAGCCCGTCCACGCCACGGCTGATGCCGTCTGTCAGAGTTGTCAGTACCACGCCTGCCTCATTCTTTCGCCTTCCAGATAGTTAGCGCGTGCGCCGCTGTATAGGTGCCAAGCCCGGTATTGTGCCAAAGCGTGGCGATTGCTATCTGCCCGCCATGCCCCGTTTCGCCCTCTTGATCGAATATGATGGTGCCCCGTTCAAGGGCTGGCAGCGGCAGTCCGAACTGCCCAGCGTGCAAGCGGCGATCGAGGCCGCGATTGCCCGTTTCGATCCGTCGCGTCCGAGTGTGACCGGGGCCGGACGCACCGATACCGGGGTTCATGCAACCGGACAGGTGGCCCATGTAGATCTGGACAGGGACTGGACGCCCTTTTCCCTGATGGGCGCGTTGAACTTCCACCTGAAACCGCTGCCCGTGGCGGTGGTACGCGCCGCACGGGTCGCCGACGATTTCCACGCCCGGTTCGCCGCATCGCAACGGCACTATACATTCCGGCTGATTTCACGCCGCGCCCCGGCGGTGCACGAGGCGGGAAAAGTCTGGCAAGTCGGCCATGCCCTTGACGCGAACGCCATGCGGCAGGGGGCCGAAGCCCTGATCGGCAACCACGACTTCACCACCTTCCGCGCCACCCATTGCCAGGCCAAAAGCCCGGTCAAGACGCTCGACGCGCTGGTGATCGAGGACATACCCTATCCCCATGGCACCGAAATCCGGTTCCACCTGCGGGCGCGGTCATTCCTGCACAACCAGGTGCGCAGCTTTGTCGGCACGCTGGAACGGGTCGGTGCGGGCGCGTGGTCGCCCGACGATGTGGGCACGGCATTGCGCGCGCGCGACCGCGCGGCCTGCGGTCCGGTCTGCCCGCCCCAGGGGCTCTACCTGGCCGGTGTGCGTTATGCGCACGATCCCTTCGGCTGAGGCGCGCGCTGCGCTACCCGGTCCAGTCCAGAACGACCTTGCCGCTTTTGCCCGACTTCATCGCCTGAAACCCGGTTTCGAACGCATCCGCCCTGAACCGGTGGGTGATGACCTTCGACACGTCCAGCCCGTTTTCCAGCATCGCGATCATCTTGTACCAGGTCTCGAATATCTCGCGGCCATAAACGCCCTTCAGGGTGATCGCCTTGAACACGATGCGCGACCAGTCGACCGGGGATTTGCCCGGCGGTATGCCCAGCATCGCGATGCGCCCGCCCATCACCAGACTCTCGACCATCTGGTCGAGCGCCTTCTGATTACCAGACATTTCCAGCCCGATGTCAAAGCCTTCGCGCATGTTCAGACTTGCCATGACCTCGTGCAGATCCTGTTGCGCGACGTTGACCGGCACCACATCCGCGACCTGTTCGGCCAGCGCCAGCCGGTGCGGGTTCAAATCCGTGATGACAACATGGCGCGCGCCGACGTGGCGCGCCACCGCCGCCGCCATGATCCCGATGGGACCGGCGCCGGTAATCAGCACGTCCTCGCCGATCAGGTCGAAGGACAGCGCGGTATGGACCGCGTTGCCGAGCGGGTCGAGGATCGCCCCGATCTCGTCGGGAATGCTGTCGGGCAGCGGCACCACGTTGAAGGCGGGCAGTTTCAGATATTCGGCAAACGCGCCCTGCACGTTCACGCCGATGCCTTTGGTGGCTGGGTCCAGATGGAACTTCCCGGACCGGCTTTGACGCGAGGTCTTGCCGATCAGGTGCCCCTCGCCCGAGCAACGCTGACCCAGTTCCAGTCCTTCGACTTGGCGGCCGATCTCGACGATTTCACCGGCGAATTCATGGCCCGTGACCAGCGGCACCGGCACCGTGCGGCGCGCCCAGTCATCCCAGTCCCAGATATGAATATCGGTGCCACAAATCCCTGTCGCCGTGATGCGGATCAGAACATCCTCCGGGCCGATCTCGGGCACCGGCACGTTCTTCATCCACAGGCCCTCTTTGGGTTCGGCTTTTACAAGCGCCTTCATGCCGTTGGTCATGTCCCATCCTCCCAAAGATCGGTTGATAGGTATTTCAGTCCGCTGTCGCAGATCACGATCGCCACGGTGCCGCGCGCCTCGGGACCGTTCAGCAACTGCGCCGCCGCTGCCAGATTGGCGCCCGAGGAAAACCCGCCAAAGATACCTTCGGTCCGGGCCAGCAGGCGGGCATGGGTTCGGGCCGCTTCGCCGGTCACGGACAAATGCCCCGCCAGCGGAACGCCGTCCAGATGCGCAAGCTGCGCCATCGCGTAGCCGCCGCCCTGGATCGGGTGGTCCGGTGCATCGGCGGGTTTCCCGGCAAGCACTTCGGCCCCGGCAGGTTCAACCGCGTAGGAGCGCACGCCCAAGGGGGCAAGGAACCGCGCCGCGCCGCCCAGTGTGCCGCCCGACCCGGCGAAATCGCAGAACGCCGTCACCGTGCCCCCGGATTGCCGCCAGATTTCGGGCGCGGTGGTCTCGGCGTGGGCCTGCGGATTGCCCGGATGCTTGAACTGGTCGGCGCGGAACGCACTACGCTCCCGCGTGATCCGCTGCGCTGCGGCTTCGACAAGTGCCAGATCGGCACCGCTCACCTGCCCCGGCTGACCGCCAGGCGATTGCGGCACCAGCACCACCTCGGCCCCGAGCGCATGCATCATCCGTGCGCGTTCGACCGAATTGCCCTCGCTCATCACGGCGATGAACGGATGGCCCAGCACGCCACAGACAATGGCAAGGCCGGTGCCCATGTTGCCGGAAGTCAGTTCGACCACGGGTTGACCGTCGCGCAATGTCCCCTCCGCGCGCGCGCGCTCGATGATGCTGCGCGCCGCCCGGTCCTTCTTGGAAAATCCCGGCAGCAGCAGGTCGAGCTTGGCCAGTATCCGCCCCTGCAATCCCAGATGGGCGGTCAGGCGCGAGAGGTCCACCAGCGGCGTGTCCCCGATGGCTTCGACGACAGACGGCAAAACGGTCATGGCAGCACGCCGACGGATTTCCCGACCCGGGCAAAGGCGTCAAGTGCCCGGTCCAGATCGTTCCGGGTCAAGGCCGCGTTCATCTGCGTGCGGATGCGGGCCTGTCCTTTCGGGACCACCGGGAAGAAAAAGCCCGAGACGAAGACGCCCTCGTCAAACAGCCCCGAGGCCATGGATTGCGCCAGCGCGGCCTCGCCCAGCATCACCGGAATGATCGGATGCGCACCCGGCAGAAGCGTAAAGCCCAGCCCATTCAGTTCCGCGCGCCAGTAGCTGGCGTTCTCGCTCAGCGCCTTGCGCAGATCGTCCCCGGTCTCGACCAGATCAATCGCGGCAATTCCGGAAGCGACAATCGACGGCGGCAACGAGTTGGAGAACAGATACGGGCGAGCGCGCTGGCGCAAGAGATCAATGACCGGCTGCGGACCTGCAATATAGCCACCGATCCCGCCGCCCAGCGCCTTGCCCAGCGTGCCGGTCACGATGTCGACCGGCACATCGAAATGCGCCGCCGTTCCCGCGCCCTTCGCTCCGAGCACCCCGATCGCGTGACAATCATCGATCATGACGACAGCATCGTGTCGCGCCGCGATTTCGGTGATCCCGGGCAGATTGGCCAGAGTGCCATCCATGCTGAACACGCCATCCGTGGCAATCATGATATGGCGGGCACCCCCGGTGCGCGCGGCTTTCACCTGCGCTTCCAGATCGTCCATGTCGGAATTGGCGTAGCGGTAGCGGCGCGCCTTGCACAGCCGGATACCGTCGATGATCGAGGCATGGTTGAGCGCATCGGAAACGATGGCATCTTCCGGGCCAAGGAGCGGTTCAAAAAGCCCGCCATTGGCATCGAAACACGCGGCGAACAGGATCGCGTCATCCTTGCCCAGAAACCGCGCCAGCCGGGATTCCAGTTCCAGATGCAGATCCTGCGTGCCGCAGATGAACCGAACCGAGGCCATGCCGAACCCCCGAGGGTTCAGTGCGTTCTTCGCCGCTTCAATCAGGGCCGGATGATCGGCCAGCCCGAGGTAATTGTTGGCGCACAGGTTGATGACATCGCGCCCCGCGACACGGATATGCCCGCCCTGCGGCGAGGCGATGGGCCGCTCGCGCTTGGTCAGCCCTTCGGCCTCGATCCCGGCGAGCGTTGCCGCCACGGTGTCCAGAAGTGTTTGTGCCATAGCGTCCTCCCTTGGCGGAGTTTCTATCATACCGGAAGCGATTCCCAAATAGAGGAATTACAAGATCACGGATATTTTCCGTGATACCGTACAATCGTGGAGCTGGCACACGGCTCAGGCGTCATGCACGATCAGAAAAGCTTCGGCCCCACCTCTGACGGCCGCGATCCGATGCGCCACATCCGCCGCATAACGAGCGGTGTCCCCTGTGCCCAAACGCTCCTGCGTCTCGCCGGATGTGACATCCAGAATGCCGGACACTATTGTCAGCTGTTCGCGCGCGCCCCGCGCATGGGGCTGGCTGTCCAGCACGCCCCCGACGTCAAAGCGCAGCATATAGACCTCGTGCCGCCCGGCCTGTTCAGGTGGAGACAGGATCGAAATCCGAACACCTTTGCCAAGGTTCTGAATTGTTGGAACCTCGCCCGCGCGCAGCGTCTCGATCGCCGGTGCCGGTCCATCGGCATCCAGAAGCCCGGCGAAATCGACCTGCAACGCCCGCGTCAGGTTCCACAGGGTCGAGATTGTCGGGCTGCTTTCGCCCCGCTCGATCTGGCTGACCATCGAGCGCGACACGCCTGACAGTTTCGACACCGCTTCCAACGAAAGCCCCTTGGCGCGTCGCGCCTCTTTAAGACGTGCAGGCAAAAGCGTCAGTATGGCATCGTCTGAATCCGTCATGGCGGATACTGTGACGCCAGTCGCGGAAAGGTCAAGCGAATGGATCGTCGAGCACGCCCACAAGCTGAAACACGAAGGCCCCGTCATCCGGGTCGAGCGCGTCCAGATAAATGTCGTCGATTGCGGCCTTTGCAAGCGCCCCGCTTTCACCGCTCCCATCGAAAAGCTGCATCACATCCTTGGCGTCCGCCACCGAGGACAGGCCCTTATGCACCGAAAAATAACTACCCAGTTCGGTTTTCAAACCCAGATACGCGACATCGGCGGGGCTTCCGGTGACGGCTTTTGCCCCGCCGATGATCGCCAGAATAAAGATCGGGGGGGTGATGAAGGGGTTTGTTTCCAATTGGTCTTTCCAATAGGCAAACCCGTCCGCATCGGGCGCGCGCCCCAGCACATTCCGATAAACCGTGCTTACGAACGTTTCGGTGTCCTCGGGGTCGGGATAGGCGGCGCGGGTCTCGGGCTGAACAAAGAAGCTGTCGGCGATTTCGGGCAGCGTCATGCCTTCGCCCAACCGTGTCCCCCAGTAGAACAGGCCCAGCGCGTCGGGTGCGCGATTGAAATAGGCGATGTAGAGTTCGACCAGCGCCGAGAACTCGGCCTCCGAAAGACCCGCCGGTCCATCGAAAAGCGTCAGATCGAGCGTGCCTTCTTCGGCAAAGCTCAACCGTTCGATCCCGATCAGGCTATCCGTGCCGTCGAGCCCGGCGCGATGGGCAATTTCCATGCCCTCGGGCGACAGCGTGACAGTGTATTCGTCCATCGCCCCCGACAGCACCGCCGTATCGTTACCCTCTCCACCATCGAGCACATCATCGCCCGCGTTCCCTTGCAGCAGATCGTCCCCGGCAAGTCCCCGAAGCCTGTCGCCACCAGCGCCCCCCGCCAAAACGTCATCTGCATTCGTGCCGACGATTGGCCCGGCGGGGTCTCCCAGACGGACGGTCATTCGTGATTCCCCAAGACCGGCGGGAGTGCCCGCTGTCGGCGTCAGGATCAGGTCCACCGTCTCGACCCCCTCGGCCAGAGCATCGGCCAGAACGTCGACCGCGACCGCCCCGTGGATCTGGCCGGGAGAGAAATGAAGCACGCTGTCTTTCAGCACATAGTCCTGACCAGGCGTCGCCGTTCCCCCGCCCGCGCTGACCAGAAACGTCAAATCCCGCTCGGCGGGCCGCGAAAGATCGACCGGGATGCGGGTGGTCATCTGCCCGCTCTCCGGCTCGGCAGCTTCGACGGGGCGCACCAGCACGCGCGGCGACTGCCCGGCCTGAGGATCGAGCAGGACGCCGAGGCCCGCCGTCTCACTCACCGACGCGCCCTCGGCGCCGGTCAGGATCAGCACCAGTGCCTCGTCCCCTTCACCGGCACTATCGCCTCGGGTCGACAGTTCAAGATACGCGCGCGTCTGCCCGGCCGCGAACCGGATCGTCCCGGTCACGGGTGCTCCGGGGGCAAGGTCGTCCAGACCAGCGGTCCCCGCGTCCAGCCGGTAGCCCACGACAATCTCGGCCTCTGCCGGTGCAGAAAGCGAAAGCTCGAAAACCAGCACCTGCCCCTCGCCCGTGCGCGCGTCCGAAACACGCACAACCGGCGTGTCGCTGCCCAACCGAAGCTGCGCCAGTCCGACCGTCTTTCCCGCCTCCAACCCCGAACCGGGGGGCGGCGTGACCAAAAGCGAGAACCGCCCCGATGCGGCCTCAATCAGGGGCACCCGGATTTGCACTGTCTGCTGGCCCGGTGCGATCCAGATCTCGCCTTCCGTCTCGACATATTGCGCACCGGCAACCGCCGTTCCGTCCTCAGTAATATAGCCAAGCAGGACTCCGCTCTCGACCGGGCGGGACAGAACAATGTCGAACACCGCCTCGGCCGCATCGCCCCGCACCACCGGGTCGGACACATAAAACACCGTGGGGTCCGCAGGATCGGACCACGCCCGAAGCGCCGATGCGCGGCCCGGCACCGCGCCCGCCGGATCGAACAACTCCAGTGCCACGACCTTGTCTGTCAGGTCCGGCAAGTCGATCAGGGTTTCGCTCAGCCCCGCGTCGATCGTGACCCGGCCCGTTGCAACCTGCTGGGCGAATGCCCCGCCGGAGAGTGCCAGCGCGCGCCAGGAAACCGAAACCGGGACCGGCAGCGGCTCTGTCACTGCCACGCGAAATCCGACAGGCGTGCCGCCCTGTGCAGAGTCAGCATCCAAAAACACGATCGGTTCTTCAGCCATGGCGCGCCCACCTTCCCGTGAAAAATCGAGTGGCGTGACGTTCTGGCATACCGTTTGGGCGTGCCCTTTGGGGAACCCCGGCTCAACAGATCACCCGGAAGTTAAAATCCGGTGTCTGCCAAGCCGAAAAAAGCCGCGCCCTCAGTCGATCTGATGCAAATGCTCGAATCCGACACGAGGGTACGCAGACGGGGTTTCGGGTTCTGGCGATTGGGAGTATTTGTCGCTGGCATGGACATGACAGTGGAGCACGACAGATGAGCGGACATGGACCCGAACTTGGCCCTTTCGACTGGCAGGATCCGTTCCGCCTGACTGACCAGCTGGACGAGGACGAGCGCATGATCGCCGATAGCGCGGCGGCCTATGCCAGCGACAAGCTGATGCCGCGCGCCAACGACATGTACCTGAATGAAGGGGTTGCGCCGGAGATTTTCGCCCAAATGGGCGAGATGGGACTTCTGGGCATCACCATTCCCGAGGAATACGGCGGCTTGGGCGCGGGCTATGTCACCTACGGGCTTGTCGCGCGCGAAGTCGAACGGGTCGACTCGGGGTACAGGTCGATGATGTCGGTGCAGTCCTCGCTGGTGATGTACCCGATCAACGCCTATGGCACCGAGGCGCAGAAGCAGAAATACCTGCCGGCGCTGGCGGCGGGTACCACCATCGGCTGTTTCGGCCTGACCGAGCCCGAGGCCGGGTCCGATCCGGGCGGGATGAAAACTACTGCCACCAAAACCGATGGCGGATACGTGCTGAACGGTGCCAAGATGTGGATCTCGAACAGCCCGATTGCCGATGTGTTCGTGGTCTGGGCCAAATCCGACGCCCATGGCGGCAAGATCCGGGGCTTCATCCTTGAAAAGGGCATGAAGGGGCTGAGCGCGCCGAAGATCGAAGGCAAGCTTTCCCTGCGCGCCTCGATCACCGGCGAAATCGTCATGGACGGGGTCGAGGTGGGCGAGGACGCGCTGTTGCCGGGGGCCGAGGGGCTGAAAGGTCCCTTCGGCTGCCTGAACCGCGCGCGCTTTGGCATCGCCTGGGGCGTGATGGGCGCGGCGGAAGACTGCTGGCATCGCTCGCGCCAATACGGGCTGGACCGGGTGCAGTTCAAACGCCCCCTGGCGCAGACGCAACTGTTCCAGAAGAAACTGGCGGACATGCAGACGGAAATCGCCCTGGGGCTTCAGGCGGCGCTGCGCGTGGGACGCCTGATGGACGAGGGCCGCGCCGCGCCCGAGATGATTAGCCTTATCAAGCGCAACAATTGCGGCAAGGCGCTCGACATCTCGCGGATGGCGCGGGACATGCATGGCGGCAACGGCATCATGGCCGAATACCACGTCATGCGGCACGCGCAGAATCTGGAGACCGTGAACACCTATGAAGGCACCCATGACGTGCACGCCCTGATCCTGGGCCGGGCGCAAACAGGATTGCAGGCCTTCTTCTGATGCAGCCGCTCAAAGGGCTGAAGGTGCTCGAACTGGCGCGGATTCTGGCCGGGCCGTGGATCGGCCAGGTGCTGGCCGATCTCGGGGCAACGGTCATCAAGCTGGAATCGCCCGAGGGCGACGACACCCGCAAATGGGGCCCGCCCTTCATCGAGCGCGATGGCGATACCTCGGCGGCCTATTTCTATTGCTGCAACCGGGGCAAGAAATCCGTGACCGCCGATCTGACCACGGAAGACGGGCGCGCCCTGGCCCATCGCCTTGCGGGCGAAGCCGATGTGCTGATCGAGAATTTCAAGGTTGGCGGTCTGGCAAAATACGGGCTGGATTTTGACAGCCTGTCACCCGGCAATCCCGGCCTAGTCTATTGCTCGGTCACCGGGTTCGGCCAGACCGGACCCTATGCCAAGCGCGCGGGCTATGACTATCTGGTGCAGGGCATGTCGGGACTGATGTCGATCACCGGCGATCCGGCGGGCGAGCCGCAGAAAGTCGGCGTGGCCGTCACCGACATCTTTACCGGGCTTTATGCGGTCATCGCGATCCAGGCGGCGCTGGCGCAACGCGAGCAGACCGGACGGGGGCAATGGATCGACATGTCGCTGCTGGACAGTGGCACCGCGATCCTGGCCAACCAGGCGATGAATTTCCTGGCCACGGGCACCGCCCCGAACCGCATGGGCAACGAGCATCCCAACATCGTCCCCTATCAGGTGTTTCCCTGCGCCGATGGCGACATCATCATCGCGTCGGGCAATGACCGGCAGTACCGCTCGCTGTGCGACATCCTTGGACGCGCGGACTTGCGCGACGATCCAAACTATCAGGCCAACCGCCAGCGGGTCGACCGGCGCGAGACGCTGGTGCCGATCCTGATGGCGGAAACCCGACGCTGGAAAAAAGCCGATTTGCTGGCCCGGCTGGAAAGCGCCCAGGTGGCCGCCTCGCCGATCAATTCGGTGGCCGAGGTGTTCGACGATCCACAAATTCAGGCGCGGGGGTTGCGAATTTCCCCGGATGGTGTACCAGGCATCCGCAGCCCGATTGCGTTTTCGGACTCCGATCTGGCGACCGACCGAACCGCCCCGAAGCTGGGCGAACACACCCGGGAAGTGATCCGGAACGGTTTCGGCACGGAATAAACCAGTTTTTACGAAAATCGTCGTCGAATGTGGCCAAAACCCGGCGAAGGCCGGAAAAGCTACTTATTCTCGCCTTAACTTATCACGAAATTGTCCAAACCTTTAAACAAACTCGCCCAATTCCACCTGCATAACGTCTCCATCGCGACTGAGAGAGCGCGGCACATTATGAAAAAGCGCTGCTGCAATGGCGCAATACTTTGGAGGCGAGCATGCTTGCTAAATACCTGACCAGCGCCGCAGTCGCAGCGGCCCTTATCATCCCCGGTGGCGCATTGGCTGCAACCAAGAACAGCACGGTGACCCTGAAACTTCAGGTGAATCCGATCATCATGCTGTTCGTCACCGATGACGAAAACGACGACGGAACCAGCGGTGCCGGAGCCACGCAACAAGTGAGCGTGACAGATCAGAGCGGCACGACGCTGAACAACGATCTGGGCACCGGCGAGGACGGCACCAACGCCGCCAACGACGATTTTCGCGCCGAGTTCTGGGTGGTTTCGAACACGATTTTCGACATCTCGATCGAGCCGGAAGTTGCCGGGGACATTTACACCGAGGGAACCACCAAATACACGAAATTCTTCG
>Ga0316205_10003931_pt1 | contig 13504 bp, 13 predicted proteins | sample 3monthpyrite_MG_FD_204941 | JGI IMG/M metagenome (GOLD analysis project Ga0316205, IMG submission 204941) | Microbial mat bacterial communities from mineral coupon in-situ incubated in ocean water Damariscotta River, Maine, United States -... | ecosystem: Environmental > Aquatic > Marine >... | reverse complement strand
CGCGTCCATCATACGCACGACACGACCCTGAAGCTCGGAATCAAAATCCGCGATCTCATCTAACAAGATCGTGCCGCCACGTACCCGCGCCATCAGTTTGGCCGGGCCATCAAGATCCGTCAGATCCGAAGGTGTCACCATAACCATCGGCAACCCGCGCCGGTCGGACAGATCGTGGATTGCCCGCGCGATCAGGGTTTTGCCGGTGCCGGATTCCCCGTGAATCAGTACAGGCAGATCGGCATTCATGATCCGCGCCACCACCCGGTAGAGCGACTGCATCACCGGGGTGCGCCCGATCAGGGGCAATTCATCCGGTCGCTCCGCCCCGGCTGCTGCCCCGGCAGCGGTGCGGCGCGTGGTCATTTCCAGCGCACGGGCCGTGCGCTTCATTATATCGGGAAGATCAAAGGGCTTGGGCAGGTAATCGAACGCGTCGGCCTCTTCTGCCTTGATCGCGGTCATGATCGTGTTTTGCGCCGAGATCACAATAACCGGCAGTCCGGGGCGATCCGCCGCAATCTTGGGCAGCATCTCAATCCCATTACCGTCGGGCATCATCACATCGGTGATAACAGCGTCGCCCTTGCCCTCGCCCACCCAGCGCATCAGCGTGGTCAGGCTGGATGTGGCATGCACGCGGCACCCTGCCCGGGTCAGGGCCTGCGTCAGAACCGTGCGGATTGTGCGGTCGTCATCGGCCACCAAAACTGTACCATCCATCTAACCCATCTCCTTTGAAATCTGCCCGGCGCGGGGCAGTGATAAACGAAAAACCGTGCGACCCGGCACAGAGTTGACCGACAGCCACCCGCCATGGTCCGACATGATCTTTGCAGCCAGCGCCAAGCCCAGCCCGGTGCCGTTTTCGCGTCCCGACACAAACGGCTCGAACACCTGCGCGGCAATCTCGTCGGGCAATCCGGGGCCGTCATCGATAACCTCGATATGCAGAGGCAGAGATTGATCAGGGCCACTTTCACGGCGCACCCGCAAGGATTGTTCGTAATAGCTGTGCAGCCGGATCGCACCCTTACCATCCGCTGCCTCGGCCGCGTTTTTCAGCAGGTTCAACACCACCTGCAGCAATTGATCCCCATCCCCCAGCGCCAAGGGCAGTGACGGGTCGTAATCCTCGATCACTTCCATATGCGCGGCAAATCCAACGATCGCCGAACGACGCGCGCGGTCCAGAACATCGTGCAGGTTCACCGGGCCAAGCGTGGGGGCGCTGATATTGCCGAATTGCTCGACCTGATCCAGCAGACCGACAATGCGACGGCTTTCCGATACGATGAGATCGGTTAATTCGCGATCGGCCGCATCCAGGTTCATCGACACCAATTGCGCCGCCCCGGTGATTCCGGCCAATGGGTTTTTGATCTCATGGGCCAGCATTTCGGCCATGCCGATGGCCGAGCGGGCGGCGGATTTCACCGAATGGCTTTGCGTCATCCGCCCGGCAAGTTCGCGGGGCGCAATCAGCAGGATCATATGGTTCGATTGACCCGCCAAAGGGGCAATCTGCAGGTTGCATTGCATCGGGGGGCCCGTGCCAGTGCCGACATCAACGTCGTTTACAAATAGCGGTGCCCCGTAGGTGCGCGCCCGTTCAAACGCGGCCTCAAGCGGGGCATCCACACTCAGGCGATCCCACACCGGATACCCCTCGACGGCACGGGCCGATGACATCAGAAACCCCTCAGCTGCCGGATTGATACGGGTGATTTTGTCCTGATCATCCAGGATCAACGCAGGTGTCGGCAGGGACGCCCAGATCGCCTCATCCATGCTGCTCATGCGGCCTGTCTTTCAGTGTCAGCCAATGCCGATGGGATAAGGCGCAGCACCTCGCGGCTGTCCCGGGAGGTCAGGATGATCCGGCGCAACACCGTTCCGGTTCCGGCTGTGTCCATGTACCAACCCAGATGTTTGCGCGCCACACGCAGGCCCAGATCGGCACCGTAGAACCCTAGCATCGCATCGTAGTGATCGCTGACCAGATCGGCAAATGTGCTACCTTCGGGAATTTCGGGGCACGGCGCATCAAAAATGTCATGTGCAATCTGGGCCAGTGCCCAGGGCCGCCCCTTCGCCCCGCGTCCGACCATGACGCCGTCCGCACCCGAGCGTGACAGCGCCTGACATGCCGTCGCGGTATCGGTGATATCCCCGTTGGCAATCACCGGGATTTGGACCGCTCCCTTAACCGCCCTGATTGCCGCCCAATCGGCATGGCCCTTGTAGAACTGACACCGCGTGCGACCGTGGATTGTGATCATCCGGATGCCCGCAGCCTCGGCCCGTTGGGCCAGTTCCGCCGCGTTGAGACACGCATCATCCCATCCCAGCCGGGTTTTCAGCGTGACAGGCAGGTTGACCGCCTCCACCACCGCCTCAATCAGTCTCATTGCATGATCAAGGTCTTTCATCAGGGCCGACCCGGCCGCGCCTGCACCGCTGGCACTGGTCACTTTCTTGGCAGGGCACCCCATGTTGATATCAATCAGCGCGGCGCCATTGGCCTCAATCATACGCGCGGCCTCGGCCATCCAATAGGCCTCGCGCCCGGCAATCTGCACAGCGGTGTTTGCCACGCCGTACCCAAGTTCGGCCCGTTCGCGCACGCCGGGCTTGGCCTGAACCATTTCCTGGCTCGCCACCATCTCGCTGACCACCAGCCCCGCACCGAAGCGTGACACCAGATTTCGAAACGGCAAATCTGTGATTCCGGCCAGGGGAGCCAGAAAAACAGGCGGTGTTAGGGTGGCGTCGTTCAATCTGACCGGCAAGTGCCTAATCCTTGTGCAATACATGGGTTCTAGTGCGGCACAGGGGGTTAGACAATGTTTTGAGGGTGAATTTCAGGCAGCGGTCAGCATTAGTGCCTATTTTTTAGGCAACACGCTCGACCATTGCGCTTTGCCAAGACGGCCCTTAATCACATATCTCATGAGCAATGCCGCCATCATCGTTGCCGCCGGACGCGGCACCCGCGCGGGCGGGGACCTGCCAAAGCAATGGCAACCCCTGGCTGGTCGGCGGGTGATCGACTGGACCGTGGCTGCATTCGAGCAGGTCGAGGCGCTGGAGACCATCCTACTGGTCTTGCATCCCGACGATCTGGATCGTTTTGCGCCGCGCGATGGGATCGAAATCGCAACCGGCGGTGACACGCGTGGCCAATCTGTCCGCAACGGGCTGGAAGCGCTCGCCGGGCGCGATGTGGTCAAGGTTCTGATCCACGATGTCGCCCGGGCCTGCACCACGCCGGATTACATCGCCGAGGTTCTGCAGCAGATGGATCGCGGTGCGGTGGCCCCGGCCCTGCCCGTCACCGACGCGCTGTGGCAGGGGCAAGATGGTCAGGTCAGCGGAACCCAGGATCGTACCGACCTGTTCCGCGCCCAAACCCCGCAAGGATTTGACTTTGAAAGCATTCTGGCCGCTCACCGAGCGTATCAGGGCAATCCTGCCGACGATGTCGAGGTTGCCCGCGCGGCGGGTATACCGGTAGTGATCCTTGACGGCTCCGAGGCAAACCTGAAAATCACCACGCCCGAAGACTTTGACCGGGCCGAGAAAATACTGAGGCATCAAATGGATATCCGTACAGGTTCAGGTTATGACGTGCATCGTTTCGGAGAGGGAGACCACGTTATGCTCTGTGGTGTCGCAATCCCTTACGAGCGAGGGTTGCAGGGCCATTCCGATGCCGATGTGGGTATGCACGCGCTGACCGATGCCTTGTACGGTGCGCTGTCCGAGGGCGATATCGGGCGGCATTTCCCCCCCAGTGACCCAAAATGGAAGGGCGCTGAAAGCCACATCTTTTTAAGCCACGCTGTTCAGATGTCGAGGAAAAAAGGGTATGATATCAGCAATGTAGACGTCACTCTTATCTGTGAATTCCCCAAGATCACGCCCCATGCGACGGCCATGCAATCGGCGCTGAGCGGGCTGTTGGGCATCGCGCCAGACCGTGTTTCGGTTAAGGCCACCACCTCCGAACGCCTGGGCTTTACCGGGCGTGGAGAGGGCATCGCGGCGATGGCCACCGCCACATTGGTGTCGCAATGAAGCTGGCCCGGATCATCGGCACTGTTTGCTATGTCGGGTATCTGCGTCCCGCACCGGGCACATGGGGATCACTGGTGGCGCTGCCTCTGGGCTGGCTAATCCATGTGATTGGCGGGCCATGGTTGTTGATGGTTGCAATTTTAGGTGGATTTATCAAAGGCGTATGGGCCACATCTCAGCTGACCAGCGGGACGGATGACCATGATCCGTCCGAAATCGTGATCGACGAGGTTGTCGGCCAGTGGATCGCCATCCTGCCCCTGTCTTTTGGCGCATGGCATGTCGGCGCAGATATCCTGGCGCTTTGGCCCGGCTGGGTGACGGCCTTCATCGCCTTTCGCGCCTTTGACATTCTCAAGCCCGGCCCCGTCGGTTGGGCAGACCGGCGCAATGATGCGTTGGGCGTGATGCTGGATGACGTGATCGCCGGTGTCTTTGCGGCCCTGACGGTTCTTGTCTTCGCGGGGGTGTCTCATGGGTTGATGAGCGGATGAGCGATGTTGCGAATCTTTTGGAGCGTGCCCGGATGAAGGGACTGCATTTTGCCACAGCTGAAAGTTGTACCGGTGGCAAGATCGCCGCTGAACTCACTGAAATTGCAGGGTCTTCATCTGTTGTTCTGTGTGGGTTTATAACTTACTCTAATGCTGCGAAGATGCGGATGTTGGGCGTTCTCCCTGCAACTCTGGACGCCCACGGCGCCGTCTCGCAAGAGGTCGCCCGGGAAATGGCAGAGGGTGCCCTCGCCCATTCGGAGGCCGATATCGCCGTGTCCGTCACCGGGATAGCGGGCCCCGGCGGGTCCGAGCATAAACCCGAAGGTCGGGTCTGTTTCGGTCTGGCCAGCAAAACGCACCCGACCCATGTAGAAACACAGGAATTCGGGCCGTTGGGGCGCGCCGAGGTGCGCCGGGTCAGCACCCTGCGCGGGCTGGCCTTGTTATCCGAGGCCGTTGATAGGGCTTAGCCCATCCGGCTGGTGATGTCTTCCAGCGCACCGCCAGCGCCATGCACCGCATCCCAGATCATCTCGCCGCGCGCCTCTCCCAGTAATGCGTCAATCTTGGCCCTCAACCGTAAAGACCGTTCAGAAGGGCCGATAGGCTTGGCCAGATCATACGCGGCGATCAGCGATCCGTCGGTGGTTTCAATCAGCAATCGCGCTTCGGTTTCGCAGAGTGCGTCCTCAGCGACAACTTCAACCTTCTCGCGCAGCGCGATCACATCAGGATGATCACAGAGGGCATCAGAAAAGCTGTTGAGGTCCGCCGTGTCATAGCCCAACAGGGACAAGGCGGTGACCATACGGTACGAGAATTTGGCCTCAAGCCCTGTGGCCGGAGAGGTTTTGTTGCACACGCTCATCCAGCGTGGGTGTGTTTGAATATGAACAGATTTCACCGTAGCAGCATCAAGTGGTTTCAGGCTATGCAGCGCCTCAAGCGTCGCATGTAAGCCGTGACAACAGGCATGAAACTTGTGGCTGACACTCTCCATCAGGAACCCGCTCGTGTCAGGAGCCTGCCCATCGCAGTGATGCGTTTCCAGAAAGCCTGATGGTCCGTCGATCGCATCGCGTGACGAGGTGAAGCCACGCTGTGCCAGATACGCCGCTTCAACGCCGTTGGCAGCGGCCAGGCCGGCGTTATAGGGTTTGCCCATCGTGCCGAACTGCGACTTGAGGCCCGAGGCGCGGGTACTGACAATCGCCAGCGCCCGTTCCATGACGTCGGGATTGTCCGAAAGTAACATTGTCGCCGCAACTGTGGCTCCGAACGCCCCCGCCGTCGCCGTCTGGTGGAATCCGATCTGGTAATGGCCACGCCCAAACACGATGCCAAAGCGGATCGACGCCTCACATCCCGCAAGTGCCGCGCGCAGCATTTCTGCCTTGCCCAGGCCCTGCTGTTCGGCCACGGCCAGGGCAGCCGGAATCACGGCGACCGACGGATGCCCGATATGGGCAAAATGCGTATCATCCAGATCAAGCGCATGGGACGCAGCACCATTGGCGAGCGCGACACCGCGCGCAGGACCACGGCCACCGCCAAAGAAGGTTGCTTGTTGTGCGCCGCCTTCTGCCTGAACCATGTCGCGGGTAATGCGCGCAACAGCTTCGCCCTGCCCGGCCACGCCAACTGCCAGCCAGTCGGCCAATGACAGGCGCATGATATCCAGCACGGCTTCGGGCGGGTCGGCCAGCGCCGCACGCAAAACCTGTTCAATCACCTCAGCCATGTAATTGTGCCGCCCGGTCCTCGAACGCCCGCACGATCCGTTTCATTGCATCGTAGAAAAACAGGCCGGCAGCGGATTGCAGAAGGCGATTGCGAAACTCGAAATCGACAAAGAAATCCACCTCGCACCCCTGAGCTGCCTCGGTGAAGGACCACGTAGATTTCATGTATTTGAACGGGCCATCAAGATACTCTGTTTCGATCTTGCTATCCTCTGGCCACAGCACCACGCAGCTGCAAAACCTTTCACGGAAGACTTTGAAACTGATCACAAGGTCGGCCAGCATCACGTCGCTGCCATCGCCCTGCGTCTCAACCGATCGTATCCGTGCCGCCGCGGTCCAGGGCAGGAATTGCGGGTAAGATGCCACATCGGCCACCAGATCATACATCTGCTGGGCGGTATAGGGCAGTTGGCGGGTCTCGGAATGTGTTGGCATGGGTCCCCGGATTTCGCGTGACAGTGCGCTGCTATTTCGTAGACTGGCCGCAAGAAATCAAGGGGAAGTCATGGCGGATCGTCCGTATGTAATTGATCAGATGATCTCGGCCAAGTCCATTGCGGCACGCATCGAAGATCTTGCGCGCGAAATCAAGGACGAGTTTGGCGATACCGACCGGTTGATCGTGGTGGGGTTGTTGCGCGGATCGTTCGTGTTCATCGCTGATCTGGTGCGCGAGCTGGACATGGTCGTTGAGGTCGATTTTGTCGAAACTTCGTCTTACGGCAACAGCACTGAATCCAGCCGTGAGGTGCGCATCCTGAAAGACCTGCGCGGCGAGATTGAGGGCCGCGATGTGTTGGTGGTGGAGGATATCGTTGATACCGGCCACACGCTGACCCATGTGCTGCACCTTCTGGAAAGCCGCAATCCGCGCAAACTGCGCACCATTGCCCTGCTCGATAAACCCTCGCGCCGCGAGGCGGATATTCGTGCCGACTGGGTTGGCTTTGATATCCCAGACGAATTTGTTGTGGGGTATGGAATTGATTATGCACAGAAAAACCGGAACCTGCCCTATATCGGCAAGGTCAGGTTCACCGGCCCATGAACCCTCTCTGGTTGTTCCGGATGACGCGATGGGCACGCAATCCACCCAGTGAAAAGCGGGTAATTTTCGTGCTTTTGATCATCGCGGTTTGCCTGGCAGTGGCGGCAATCGAGCGGTTTATTGGCTGGCCCGAGCTTTTGTCGATGGAGCCCCGGGGCCGTGGTTGGTGGCGATGACGTCTTCCCAGGAACAACCTGCGCAGTATGCCATGCATCTTGCGGCTCGGCACGTTAAATGAACCGGGCAAACCCCTGTCAATAAGAGTTTTTTGGACGGCTGCTGAAAACGGAGGCGGCATGCCATGCCCTCGTGGCTCGTCAGGCCCGGAGAATCGGAGTCCTATGCCTGGCTGTCACTCTTTCGTTCCAATGTCGGGTTTCTATCTTTAGGGATGGATATCACGCGCAGCGCAGCTTGAGGAAAGGACGACCGCAATCCAGTTAACGTCGAGTGTCAGCTCACGTTCGGCCAACCAGTCCTTCTGGGCAAAATAAGCGGCGTGCTCTTTGGCCGCTTCGCAATAATAGTGCTTGCCACCCTGACGATGATGCACAAGCTCGTGTAGCAATACTGAAACGTCCTGAGGGGTTTCTGCGCTCCAAGGACGGACCAGTGTAATTGTACTGGTGTCAGGGTCGTAAATCCCACGTGGCATGCTACCGATCATTGATGCCATCTCGCTTGGATCTTCTACGTCACGAGCATCCACAAATATGATGGTGGCAGGGATGTCAGAAGACGGAATATCTGTCTTGGTGTCGATCCAATCATCAAGCTCATCAATTAACCCGGCTTGGATTGAACTGCTTTCGGCACCGGCAATGCTCGTAAAGGCAAAAAGAAGCTGGGCAGCCACGATAACCGTAGCTCGTATGGTGGAGAGCATAGCCCCCTCCGTCTGTCAGGTGTTGATTTGCCAGAAGTCTAGCCAACAGATATATTTGAGCGCAAAAGGTGCTATTTCATCTCCCGATGAGGAAAATTCACTTGTGAAGAAACGGCAGTTCCCTCCGTTCTCGGCTGTGAAGGCGTTCGAGGCTGCAGCCCGTCACCTGAGCTTTAAGGCGGCCGCGGATGAGCTTTGCCTGAGCCCTTCGGCAATCTCGCACCAGATCCGCGCTCTTGAGGATTACCTGGCAACGGCGCTCTTCCGGCGTGAGAACAACCGGATCAGCCTGACGGGCACGGGGCGCGACTATGCCGGACGGCTGTCGCAATTGCTGGACCATCTGGATGACAGCACACGCAAGGCGCGGTCTGGGGTGCAGGAACAGACCTTGCGGGTCCTGTCGACGCCCGGTTTTGCCGCTCGCTGGCTGTTACCGCGCCTGGCAAGGTTTGAGCACGCGCAGACTGTCCGGCTGCACATCGCCGAGGGCGCGCCCTCGACAGATTTTGCGAACAACAACGCCGATGTCGTGATCAAATGGCGCGACGACGCGGAAGAAGGCGTCGATGTTGTGCCCTTCTTGCACTCGGCGCGTTACCCGGTCGTATCGCCAGCGCTGCTGGAGCGTGAAGGCATTTCTCACCCGCGCGACTTGCTGCGCCTGACCCTGTTCCGGGATGAAGTTGACGACCAGTGGCCTGAGTGGTTCCGTACTGCCGGGATTGTGGCCGAGCTGGCCAAGGGCGATCCCGTCTATCCAAATTGTGAGTATGCCACTACCGCCGCCGAGGCTGGCCTTGGCGTTTCGCTTGCCTATGAGGCGGTCGTCGGAGCCACAGTCGCAGAAGGCCGTCTGGTGCGCTTGTTCGGGACGACAACGATCCCCTTTACCATCTACGCCATCGCAACCGAAGCGGCGCGACGCGATGATCCTCTGATCCGTGCCTTCCAAGATTGGATACTGGCCGAGGCAAAGGATCAGTCCGCAGCCAGCACACCTATCTGCGCGGCCGAATAGCCGTACACGTTGACATCCTTCTGCGCGCAAATATCCAGTTGCTGCTGCACGCGTACTGGAGGAGCTTAGCACGCTTATTCACGGGCCGACCTAGACGAAAGCCCGTCAGAATGCCTATGGCACAGCGCCTTGATCTGGAAGAAAATGGCGCACCTGAGAGGATTCGAACCTCTGGCCTCTGCCTTCGGAGGGCAGCGCTCTATCCAGCTGAGCTACAGGTGCCTTGGGCGGGTCTATAGCCGCTTCACTGCACTGTCGCAACGCAAAAAGCCTGTGTGCAACGAGGCCTCGGTGATCCGTAAAACTGTGTTAAGATACCGCTATTATGCCCGTTCCAATTTGGAGAGTTTTTATGCGCTTTCTGTTTACATTAATTGCATTTTTCATCCTGTCCCTGCCCGTCACGCCCGCATCGGCTGCGTTTGGGGATTGCACCGATCCCGGCTATTTGGGGGCATTTCCAGACGCAACGACCGCAACCAGCATTGATTGCGTTGAACATTTTCGGGTTGTTGTTTCAACACCGTCCGGCCCGCGCCAAATTCGCGGTGTGTCCGACATATCTGCCGGATGGGCCGTGCCGCCCACACTGATGAGTGCCATCGAGGCAGGCGCGCAGGCCGCAGCCTCGGCCATGCCAGGTCTGGGCGGCTACGCTATCGACGATGTGACATTATTGATCCTGGACGATGTCCGGGATTTTGACCCCGACCGCCGTGTGCTGGGCGTGTCAGATGGGCGCGGTGGCGATGGTGGCGGCCGCGCAGGCGAATGCCTTGTCACGCTCTATGGTCTGGCAGCCGCATCCGACCCCACCGAGATCGCAACAACTACGGCGCATGAGATTTTTCACTGCCTGCAATACGCCACACTGAACGGCGGGCAAATGGGTACCTATGGCAGCGGCGGGGATTGGTGGATCGAAGGCTCTGCAGAATACTTCGCTGCACTGGCGGTAGAGGGCAGCCAGCCCTTTACCGATCGCAGTTCAGCCTTTGATGCCGCCGTTGAGGCGGGCACCTCGCTGGACCAGCTGGCCCATGATGCGGCCGTGTTCTTTTTCTGGTTTGGGCAAACCCAAGGCGCTGGGGCATTGACCACCTTCATGGCCTCGATGGCCACCTCCGGAGGGGCCTCGGCGCAACATGCCGCGATGCGCAGCGCGCTGCCGGATGATCAATGGCTGGAGTTTGCCCAGACCTATATCGACGGTGACATCAGCCACCCGCAAGGCGGGTCGCTGGGTTCGTCCCCCAATCCGTCTCAAACCCTGACAATCGACGCGCCGGGCATCAAGCGGGTTGAACTGGTTCCGTTCGCAATCCGGTATACCCGGCTTGAATATACCTGTGGCACCTGGGGCAACCGGGTCAGCCCCGGCAGTGGCAACCTGTCAGTCCGGCGCGAAAACGAGCGGGATTGGCAAAAACCCTGGCCCGATGAAACCGATGTGCGTGAGGGACAGCCCGGCACCCATCGTCTGGCCGGTATGAACACCGGATCCAGCCCGCAAACCATTCAAAATGACATCGAACGTCGCCGCGCCTGCCAGCTCTGTGGCGAGACCGACGAGGTGGATATGTGCCTTGCCGGAACCTGGCAGATGACAGGCGGTGGCCCGATCGAGTGGATGCGATCCCAAGGGTTGCCGCTGACCAATGTCACGGACGGACCGCGTTTCGTGACCTTCCGCTCGGATGGTTTGTATGGTGCCGAGCCAGTCAACCTGTCCATCACGGTGCGCGATGATGACATCGTTGCGGTTGGCGAAGGATTCACCACCGCTGCGTTTGGGCGCTGGTCCGCAAAGGATGGCACCGTGAATATCTGCCAGGATGCCGGCGGCCTCTCGGGCACTCTCACGGTGACGACACCAGACAGCGAAATCACCCAGCCGGTCAGCCAGCCCGGAATGGGCATGATCGACATGACATATAGCTGTTCGGAAAGCTCGATGAGCACGACGATGGACTTTCCGGGCCTCTCGCCGATGGTCACCAATTACAGCAAGATTGCAGAAGAAACACCGCGCCCATAGTGGACGCGGTGTTCAAAACTCAAAGCTGTCAGTACGTGTTTACGGCGTGCCCGTTGGGTTGTTACCACCGGTTTGACCACCGCCACCGCCTTCTTGTTCACTGGGATTGTCATAAGGGATACACTGATCGCCAGCACCTGCGATCTGTCCTCCAACACAGCCCCCACCGCCGTCACCTTCGTCATATTTGTTATAGACCGGCTCCGGCATGATCGGTTCGGGTTCCGGCTGCGCGCACGCCCCAAGAACAAGTACGCTGATAACCACTACCATAGGCGATATACGGGTCATGTTTTAAACTCCATCTGTCCTGTAATTCAGTTCTTCTCGTTCAATATTGAAAAACCTATCAGCTAAACAACTCGTGCGCCAGTTCCAGTGCATCTATCAAAACATCCACCTCGGCGCGGGTGTTGTACATCCCGAAAGAAGCACGGCAGGTGGCACTGACCCCAAGGTGATCCATCAGCGGCCCGGCGCAGTGATGCCCGGCCCGCACGGCAACGCCCTTTTTGTCCAAAATCGTTGAAATATCATGGGCATGGGCCGCCCCGTCAATGGTAAACGAGAAGATCGCAGCCTTGTCCGGTGTGGTGCCCTGCACGCTCAACCAGTTCAGGCCGGCAAGGCGAGATTGGGCATACTTGCTCAGATCATCTTCATGGGCGGCAATCTCGGCCATGCCAACGTCCATCATGTAGTCAAGAGCCGCCCCCAACCCGATGGTCTGAACGATTCCTGGCGTGCCGGCCTCAAACTTCATCGGTGGATCGTTATACGTCACTTCGTCCTTGCTGACCTCGCGGATCATGTCACCACCGCCCATGAAGGGGCGCATCTCGGCCAGACGGTCCTTATGCACAAAGATCGCGCCTGACCCTGACGGGCCATAAAGCTTGTGACCGGTGATGGCGTAGAAATCACACCCCAGTTCATCCAGATTGACAGGCATATGCACCGCCGCCTGCGACCCGTCGACCAACACCGCCACACCCTTGGCATGGGCCGCATCGCAGATCGTTTTCACATCCACCTTGGTGCCAAGCACGTTGGACAGATGCGTGATTGCAATCAGCCTGGTCCTGGGCGTAATGGCATCAATGATCTTTTGGGGATCCAGCGCACCGGTCGAATCCACATCCACCCATTTCAGGTCCACACCCTGACGTTCGCGCAGGAAATGCCAGGGCACGATATTGGCGTGGTGTTCCATCACACTCAGCAGGATTTCATCACCGGCCTGCATCCGCGGCATGGCCCAGCCATAGGCCACCATATTGATGCCTTCGGTGGTGCCCGAATTCAGCACGATCTGATCCTCGTCCGCCACCCCAAGGAACCGCGCGATGATGGCCCGCACGGCCTCGTATTTTTCAGTCGCGATGTTTGACAGCGTATGCAGTCCGCGATGCACATTGGCGTATTCGTGGGAATAAGCCGTGGTGATCGCATCAATTACGACCTGCGGTTTCTGCGCCGAGGCACCGTTGTCCAGATAGACCAGCGGCTTACCGTTCACCTTGCGGCTCAGGATCGGGAACTCGGCCCGGATTTGATCGACATTATACATAGCCCGCCCCTCCGACGATCACGCCGCCGATAACAGTGATGATGACCGACAGCCCGATCAGCATCGCCAACAGTGCCAAAACCATCACCCCAACGGCCTTGGCGATATTGTCAAACCGGTGGGCCACATCCAGGAAAGACGCAAGGATGAAGATACCCCAAATCGACCCGATCAGCGCCAGTAAGCCCCCCAGAAAAGGAGAGACCAGTGACAGGACCAGCACGGCAGCTTGAAGGATCAGGCGCACCACTTGAAGCCAGGTGACCACCAGCAAGATATCCGTCAAAGAGCCCTTTCCGCCCATGGCCTGCCCGATCCATTGCATCACAAAGGTCGAAATCACCAGCACGCCAAACAGGAAGATTGTGAACAAGACCGGCGACTGGAACGCCGGCGGGATCATTTCCATGACCATCGGATCAGACGGGGGTGAGATCCGTATCGACACCGAATAAACGATGGAATTCAGAACGCTCATCAGCGCCAGCGCCATCCAAAGCCATTGGCGCGGCAGCTCGAAGCTGAGGACACGCGCAGCTGCCTCTGATGGCGTGCGAACGGTGTCAACCACGAGGGTCTGGAAATCTGTATTGGTCATGCGGAGCTCCACCCTGCCTCG
>Ga0316205_10003930_pt1 | contig 13513 bp, 11 predicted proteins | sample 3monthpyrite_MG_FD_204941 | JGI IMG/M metagenome (GOLD analysis project Ga0316205, IMG submission 204941) | Microbial mat bacterial communities from mineral coupon in-situ incubated in ocean water Damariscotta River, Maine, United States -... | ecosystem: Environmental > Aquatic > Marine >... | reverse complement strand
TAGATCGATGGATTGATGTCTGGCGTTGGTCATGTAGGAAATCTCTGCTTTTTTTATATGTTAGTGTTTTTTTATTTTTGTCTATTAACTAAAGATTAGCAGGTGATCATTTGTTGGTCAAATTATTGTGGATGTCCTGGATTTTGCTGGATTTTGCTCATACTCGAATAAAATAACTCACTAGCCCAAGAACCAAATAAAAAGGCAAAGAGATAAATATTATTCTCACTGCCCACTTAACCAGTTGACACATGAATTTGAACAAATGAACATGCTGTTCAGAAATCTCGTATTTAAAAAATGATTCATCATCACAATAGTGCCGAAATCCATATCTTACTTCCCCGAACATGAATTTTTCTCTTCGTCTTTTAATTTCATTTTTGTCTTTTTTATTAAAAACAAGCCGCTCAGCCTCATAAAAAAGAGCCCATACAATTATTATAAATACATATAAACCAATAGAAATAGATATTATAATTCCAAAAAAAGTCCCTACTAAATCTACAATATCTTTAAACATCATGGATACAGTGAAGCTGGTGGTAGTTCGTCAAATGTATACGACTTTTGAAATTTGGTATAGGTAATGATCCCACCTATACCCACCATACCCCCTATTCCTACTCCATCACTTATACTTGGATCAATTGGAGGAGGAAATGATAACGGTAACGGATTTGAAATAGTACCAGTACCTCCTAAACCAAAAGCTACCCCGTCGCTTTCAAATGATGCACCAAATCCCGCTATTTCAGAAGAGTTATTTACATAAATAACACCATACTCATTAAATAATAACCCTCCTATTCCTCCCGATGGTCCGATACCTCCAAAAATAAAATGAAGTACTTGCTCGCCAAACGGATCGATAACATATAAATCTCCAGCCTCTATCCCGAAATGCCGAGCTGGAACAATAAAGCTTACCCCTCTAGCAACAACAGCATAAACACCTTTTTCAAGATCAGGCAACTGCGTGGAACCTCTATTTCTCCTAGCTTCCATCCTTAACTTTCGTCCCAAATCATTAAAAAATCGGCTATAAACCGCAATATAAGCCCCTTGCCGCCAATCACCACCCGCCAGTCTTGCCGAACCCGCACCAACTGCCGCCGCCACAACCACATTGCCAAAACGATTACTCTTAGCCGGTAACCACCCAACACCATTATCCTGCATTAAGGATAGACCCTGCATCACACCGGCACTAAAAACCCCTGCCCAAAACTTGCCACCGTTGGCCGCCGCTGTGGCTCCACCCACGGCCGCATGTCCGATCAGTTTTCCAGCCCCTTTCAAACCTGAGCCATGCCCTACCCAATGAAAAGCATAGGCACTGCTTCCACCAACCACTCCAGCTTTAAGGTTACCATTACTGGCAATAAGCCCGCCACCAAAGCCACCCATAAATGTCGCAAATGCCCCACCATCGGTACCTGCTAACGCCACAGAAAACGCTATACCTGCCAGAGTCGCTTTATTGCCATTTAACCAACCGCCAAACTGTTGCAACCGCGTTTTGTATCCAGAGGGATCGGTGTGAATTAACGGATTGTTCAGTACATAACTATATCGATTGATAGATTGTGCATTATATGCCGAAGAAATAATCGGGTCCGCTTGCATCATACGCCCCAACTTTGGATCATATATACGGCCATTCATATTGATAATACCGTAGTCATCCACATCTTCTTGGTAGTGCTCATGCCCAGTAAATCCACGTTGCAACACTGAATTATCTAATGGTGATGCCGGACTGTATGAGGCTTGGTTATAATTACAATCAAGGATTTCCCGTTTGCCAAAGGGATCATAGTAACCCCCTGTGTCAGCATACCTGTCGCCTCTACCGTTTAAATCCATACAACGTTAGAGGTCATATGAGCAGGAAATCAAGGGACACCGATTCTTTAATAACTTAACTACCTATCGCCGTGTAAATTCTTCCCAAGCCCACCCATAATCCAAACAGTACTTTTCACCACGCTGACTCGCTTTAGATATGGAAGGCTGGCTAATTTGAAGGTGATGTGAAATTTCTGTTGATGATATTCCCAACTCTTGTGTTCCCCAATAACAGACTAAACTTTTCGCTACCGATATATCATTTTGACGCCCTTTTTAAGTTATTAAGGAATCGGTGTCCCCTAACCCCATTGTACGCTACAGACTTGATCTATTTTTCCATTTATTCTATATACTTGTAAAATACACAAATCTAATATTTTCTGCTTTTAATGCCGCATTACAAATACTGTTACCGCCAATACCTACTTTTTTTCCTGAAGCAAATGCTGTTAATAATTGCGATAACGTCGTTTTCCCAGAATCAGTACTAGTATCAAGCACAAATTGCCAACTAGTTGACCCACAATTAGCATCAGAGGGAGTAAAGCTTCCATTCTCATCATGCTTAACTTGAATCACCGCACAAGAAGATGTTGTACAATAGCCATCATAGTGAGCTCCTGTCCCGATTGAACTTACTTCGCAATTGGTGCAATCACCATAAGTCGCCGCATAAGAAATAACACTCAAAAAAATCGGACTAACGAAAACAAAAAACCGAATAATATTTTTCATTACGACTCACTTTTACTATCCAACATTGAAATGAAACATGCCCGTTTCCATTATTAATTCGAGCACACCTTATTAAAGTACATAAATAAAAATAACTATAATACTTACCCATTTATTTCGATTAATTATGTTAAATCAAGACTTGACCTGTTTTATGCAACGCCTTATAAACTGTTTAGTTATTCAACAATGCCAAATGAAATGATTCCACCTCTTGCTGTCGTTCCACTAGTACAGTAACTGCTTTCTGTGGTATCAGTCCCATAAAAATATAGCTTTTGAGAAGACACTTTAGCGGCTGTAGCCACCGAAAGAAATGCAGCTGATTTGTCACTTTGATTCGCTGGATACCAAATGGCGTTTATCACCATACCATTAGATACCACAGAATTTTTCAACTGCACAAAAACAAGGGTGTCGCTACCTCGTGAAAGATTTGTGGAAATCAAGGGACACCGATTCTTTAATAACTTAACTACCTATCGCCGTGCAAATTCTTCCCAAGCCCACCCATAATCCAAACAGTACTTTTCACCACTCTGACTCGCTTTAGATATGGAAGGCTGGCTAATTTAAAGGTGATGTGAAATTTCTGTTGATGATATTCCCAACTCTTGTGTTCCCCAATAACAGACTAAACTTTTCGCTACCGATATATCATTTTGACGCCCTTTTTAAGTTATTAAGTTATTAAAGAATCGGTGTCCCCTAACCCGGGTGCTAACTAAAAACGGGTCAGGTTTTGAAATGCTAGTATTATAGAGAGAAAATTGACTTAGCAAGATAAAGCTTAACCCCCTCTTTTTCTACACAAAGGAAAACGGCAGAATTCGCCGTTTTATAATTTATCATTTCAATACCTGGCCGGTTATACTCCGATCAAAAACCAATCTTTACAAGATCGGCGTGAGGCCCTCCTCCTTTTTTATCCCCTCATGGATTACCGGGACACCCGCCGAGATTTAGCGACCCAGTTATCCATAAAATCATACAGATTAATTAGCATTTCAAAACCCGACCCCTTACTAGTCTATTAACAAAGATTAGCAGGCGATCATTTGTTGGTCAAATTATTATGGATGTCCTGGATTTTGCCACCCCTTAAGTGATGACCACAATGTGGTAATTTCATGTGATTTCTGCCAAATGTTATGATCAATAATTTGGGAATTTGTATGATGGTAGTTTTGTACGCTACATTCAATACCCGACCCATTCAGTAACATCACTCTAATTCAAACAGTTCTAGCGACTCAGCAAACACAAAGTTTTGATCCTCTATGCTTACATCCTGTGTCGAACTATCTGGATCTAGAGCGCAATAAAATCCCTTTTCACCCTGCAGAAGTTTAAACGATTCAACAAGTCCGAAATCGTAATCGTACCGATAAAAAAAAGAAATTTCCTTAGCATTTATACATCGTAGCAATACAACGCCTAACTCGGCATCGTGATGCAACTTTAAATTCAATTCAGTAATAACATTACCTGAATCAGAATCCCTGAATATATTAAACCCCAGTAATTCGCTATCAATTAAGCTGTTTTTACCATATAAAACTGCAATTACTTTGGCATCTTCTGCGATTTTCTTCATTATAAATCCAGCCCAAAGTCTTTCACATCCTGTTCATTTAATTCTCGCCCAGTTCCCCTGAGCTGATTTAATGTCTGTTTAGGGTGAGTCTTAGGAGCAATATCATGTACATGATCACCACTTTCAGCAAGGTTTCGTACATTTGGCCCGTGGCCTTTGTTAAAATCCTTAACAGCTTCCCCATCACGGCCATACTTTCGCATGCTAGTCCCAGGCAAATTACTTACAACACTATTTGGCTCGCCAGTTTCAGGTAGTGAATTACGTTGTTTTCTTGCATTCTTTGTAACACTATTTCCAAGCTTGGCAACATCATCCCCTACATTTTTACCAAAGTACCTAATCCCATGTTTTGCCAATCCTTTAAATGACAAAGGAACACCTGCATAATGCTCCGCAACCGAACTAACAATTTCTTTTCCAATCCAAATAATTAAAGGTACCGGAACCCTACCATCCGGATCCACAAACGCATAAGGATTATTATTAGCATAAGCATATCGATTAAACGAGTGTACATTATTTAAATCCACACCGACCGGGTCGATACCCATAAATCGACCAAGCACCGGATCATACCAGCGGGCGCCCATGTAGATTAAGTCGGTCTCTCGATCTTCGGCGTGGCCGGTGTACCAGACGCTGTTTTCGCTGGCTTTGGCCATGGCGTCATCTTTTAGACGCTCACCGTAGGGTTTGTAGTTTTCTCGCCAAAGGACATTGCCATCTTTGTCTGTGGCAGCAATGGGTGAGCCTAAGATGTCAGTATGGTAATAGGTGATTGTTTCAGTTGCAGCCACCTGACCTAGGCCCATTAAACAAATGAGCCCTAAGGTGATATGCAAAAGACATTGTTTTAATTTATGCATCGCCCGATCCCCTTTGTTTAATTTAACAGTAATGAGTTGATGATGGTCATTAGCACGGCTTCATTCACGGCTGGATTGCGACCGGCGAGCACTTCTTCGCCATCGGTTTCACCATCCCCATCAGAGTCAACATTAAGCGGATTGGTAAAATGCACATAGATTTCATCGTAGTCATTGACACCATCGCTGTCCGAGTCACTGTTGGCAGCATTGGTCCCTTGCTGAAACTCAATCAAATCATTCACCTTATCCCCATCGCGATCGTCACCCGCCACATACGCCACTCCAACCTCTAAACCATATTGCAACTCATAAGCATCACTGATGCTGTCACCGTCAGTATCCATATCAGCAAGATCAGTGAGCTCCCGAGAGGCGATCAAATCACCATTGAGGTAATAAAATTCTTTTAACGAATCTCCAGCCGCGCCTTTATACTCCAATAATCGCTTGCTATTTTGGCCATAGACTACATAGGTAGTTTTATCACCATTGATGATCTTAACTAAACGATCATTGCCATCGTACTCATACTGAACGCCTGTTCCTACAATGCTAGTTAAGTGATTGGCATCATCATAAGTGAAGGATTTAATGCCGTTGCTTGTGATGTTGCCGTAACTGTCATATTTGATGGTACCGTATTGATTGAGAGAGTCGGTAATGCTAGCCAACTGTTTGCTGCTGTTGTAGTTGTAAGTTTGACTACGGGTAGTTGGCATTTTATCAAATGTCTTGATATTACCTAACTCATCGTAGGTTATATTAGCAAATTCATCAGGTGTTTTTGTTGGATCTATTGGGTCCCCTTTGTGGACATGGGTCAATCGGTTAACCTTATCGTAATCAAAGCGCCAAATGCCATAATCAACTGATATCACACTGTCTACGTTTTGCTCTTTACTGAAATTCGTCGTTAAATCGCTATTCGCGGCTTTATAACTTATCTTAGCATTGACGTAATGGTTCCTTGTATCAACAAGGTTATTCGCATACGTTTTTGAGCTTAATTGACCACGACCAATGAATTTCAAATCGGTTATAAATGGCGCCATTTTGGTTTTAACACCCCAGTAGTCAGGCGCATAATCAATCACTTTACCACTCGGATAAATGGTCTTTTCATGCTGTTGTCGCGAATTGTAATTATACACAAAAGGAAACTGATGCTCATCAACTGACAAAGTCTGCTTTGTTTTATTATTGTTGTTATCATAGGTTGTTGTCCAATGAGTCATGGGGTTAGTAATCGCATTTTGTAGTGTTTCAGCAGAAACCGTTTCTGTATGTGTTATGTTATCGGTTAAATTGCCTACGGCATCATAAGCATAACGAACATTGGGTGTGGTGCCTGGAAAATCAATATCGGTTAATCGACTCATCTTATCATAGTAATAAGTTATCGCTTCGTTAGTACCTACCGTTTTTGTTTTAACATTACCTCGCAAGTCATAAGTAAACTTAATTTTCTCTGCATCGACTTGATTGTTTTTTAACTCAGGTACGGTTAAATACTCTAACAATTGATTAGCATTATATTTGAATTCCCGGACCAACCATTGAGAGGTATCGTTTACCGGTCCTTGGCTGACATACTGTACTTTTCCTTGCTCATCTCGTGTCACTTCAGTTTCAATATTTTCTGGATATTTTGAACCGACATACAGGGCTTCTTCCAGTGGCTTATGTCCTTCGAAATAATGTTCTGTGACTCGATCTTCTCGATTGGTGTACAAAACGACATTATAGCCTAAATTTGGATTAAAATTATATTCAAAATCTTCATCATAGTAAGTCACTGAGCCTTGATTTGAATTATAATGACGATGAGTAATTTTTGTTACTCGATCGAGTTCATTATACAAATAACTTTTTTCTGCCCATGAGTATGAAGTATCATTATTGTTAACCGGCGAACGTGTTAGCTTCAGCCTTCCTTTTCCATCATATTCATTATCAACCAAGGTCGCGACAGTCAGCCCATTACTATCGATTTGTTTAACCGTTGATACTTGTGAAAACCCATTAAAAGTGGTTTTAGTTTTTAATGACGAAACACCACCATTTGCCGCCCACCATTCTTGTTTACCATTTCTAAACCATGTCGCCACAAAATCATCGCCCAGCGGGTAATCAATGAGGGTTGTTCTGCCTAAACTATCATACTCATAAGAAGTTTTATTATTTCTTGCATCGGTAATTGATTTAATTGTTCCATCATCATTGACTTCCCTGCGCATCGTTTCATTGGCAAAATCCTTGATATCCCGCGCCACACCTCGTTTATAGTCAGAATAGGTTTCTGTCACTTCCGTGCTGGCATCAAGATTTCTCGTCACTGTATTCAAATCCCCTGTGGGGAAATAAGTATAACTTTCAGTAATGCCAAATTGATCTAGCGACTTTAAATTTCCTTTTTTATTATCTCCTTCATTCACTTCATAATAATTCCAGGTAATTGTATTATTACCAGACAAACCAGAAGAAGACTTTGTCTTTGGTAGACCAATAATCCATTTATTATTGATCTCTGTGAAATGTCTATACGTATAATTGATTCTGTTGCTTGATATAGTCCCAGTTGTCTTAAAATAAGACCAGTTTATAGACGATGGCAAGCCATAATCGTCACTCGCATAACTATAATCCACTCTTCTAAAATCGATTCCAGCAAATAGACTCTCAATAACTTCATCAACAAGCACACGATCAGTATGATAAAAATTTGCCACGAAGTTATCACCTATTTTTTCTTTCAACCAGTAAAGATACTTAGCAGAATCTTTACTTTCATATAATAACTTATTTTTAAACTCGTCATTATTTGTAGAGAAAGAATAGAACGCGCTATCGATAACAATAGGAGAAGAAATATCAGCAGAATTCATTTTAAGAAACGAAACTTCCATGCCTGACGTAGTCACAGACGCACCGTCAAACTCATAAGTATTTCTATCTAAAAAATATCTTTCTGCTGAAGAGCTTGGCGTATACTTCCAGTAATGATCTAATGAATGAGACGTTTTTCGAGTATCCAGCAACCAAAGTGTTTTTCCATCTGGATCTCCGAAAAAAGTAGGTTCTTTTTGTTGGTAAATATATTCGATATATCCGCTATTGGGATGTGAAATTTTAGTCAAGCGCGCACCACCAGCATTCCCTTTTTGCGGCGCTCCTAAATACTCATAATCCCATTTTATAATGAATACATTAGTATCTGGCCGTATAACATAATCTAATTGTTTTTTGTCATCATAGTTAAATATCCATTCCCTATTATTCGCAATAATTTTATCAAGTAATTTTACACCCGCTTTACTCTGCCAAACATTACCTGCATCTGTATAGGTAAACTGCACTTGGGACTGAGCATTTCCGGAAGCATCAGTTCCACGAATATATTCAGGGTGCTTCATACCATTTCCATCTTTTATATAAGAATAGCTAATAATATTACCGTTAATATCCTCTACTTTTGTTGCTAACCATTGCTGAGGATACCAATTTGTTGGTAAAGGCTTATCATCTGAGGGGGCTAATATTGATATTTTTTGTTCATAATAATAAGTTTTCGTAACAGTATTTCCTGCTGCTTGATCTTCAACACTAGGCTCCACTACTTCAGTCCATTTTTTTAGGACATCCTCTTCACGCTTACTGGTGTTCGCCCTTGCATCCTCAGCAAATGTGTATTTTAAACCAGCAGGCGAAAATACTTCAAAACCGGCACCCGCTCTTATAGAACCATCCGCTTTGGTAATATCAATACATCTAGCTTTCCAATTATCTGTTGTTACATACTCTACATTTGTAGAGTTATCTAAATCATCTAAACTACTTATATTGCTAAAAAGTAAATTTCTTACGCCATGATTAGGAATGTATAACTGCAAACCACTCCAGGTCCGCTTCCCACTTTTACTAGGATTTGACTCTTCTTTACCAACGGTTTCTGTTTTTGTTCCATTAAATTTTATTACATATGTATGCAACGTGCAACGCTCATAGTTCTCTTCAGTTTCTTCTCCATTATCATCAACATATACGTCAGTTATAGATTCACACCCGCTGAGATATTGCGAGCCTTGCACAGGTGGTTCCGGTTTCACCTCAAGCATGCTAGGACACGTATCATACTTATATTCTGTATTTTTTTCACAGAAATCACCATTATCCCAGCCTAATATTGTACCGCTGCTCTCTAATATGTAATCATAAGGCTGCCAATATGATAACGTTACATCCCCCGGCCTCGGATCACTACAAAAAGAATCCGTCCCTTCAGGCGTATTCGTCGCATTCCCAATAATTCTTGGTACATCCAAACTCCAATTCCCAATGGAATGTGGCACTTCCAGGTTTGGCAGAGGCACTTTCTGATAAGATCGACTCACCACGATATCCATGCCACCATTGCCCGGCACAACCACATCCACTTGGTTATAAGTCAGTTTCCCGGTTCGAAGATCGATCTCTTCACCGGCGATAAACTCTCCCCCACCATTAGCACCAGAAGATAAAAGATTCGAAGGCCCCCATTCATTCAAATATTCGCTAGCTAAACTATTTTCACTCAAGACACACATAAGGAACAAAACAACAAGCCAAGACTTTACAACACGCAACATGAAAATCACCTATTTATTTTTCTTTGAAATCAATTTTACTGATCACCTAACATCTAGGCAAAACGTACTATTACCAAGGGCACACCATAAATAAAAAAACTATACTGTATCGGGAAATTATTTGGTAGTTTTTAACGATTTAATTAATAGTATTGTACATCCAATGATCACTTATTCCGCTTAGCCACCCTATACACCACTGCCATTAAGTTAAGTAAAATGCGTCCCCGTGCCTGAAAACTCAGTACCGAAAAATAATTTCAAGACCTTCATTCTCAGCAATGAAAATACAGAGCGTATCCGAGCATATTTTCAACCTCAAATACGCTCACCCACATTACCAACCAGTAAAACAGGGGCTAGATTCATCACCCATACATAAATTACCAATAACACTGTGATTGTTATTGCAACTACCACCTGGCGTTGTATCACGCAAATCGACAGAGACAAAAGAATCAATCGCTTTTGCTGTTAGTAACGTAGAGTAAAGCTCAGTTCGTGCCGCGTCGATATATGCTCTTGTTGCACCACATTGGTGATTTTTATCAAAGTATACAAATGCACCGCTTGGCATCGAAATAATAGCAGTTACTTTTAATTTGTAATCTATATATAAACCATTCGGCTCAGCTGCATGAACAGGGTTAACAACAAATAAAAAACAAAACAAATACATTATTTTTTTCATATCTAGCTCGTTTAATTAATTAATAAATAAAGAATACCGTCAAGGTTTCGCGTTGCTCTACCCATTCCACCCAATTTCTATCTCGCATTCAGGACATTCAAGGAGGCATACAAGCCTGACCCCCGTTCTAATTTTTTAACGACTCGTATCAACTAGAGATACTCTATGAATATAAATGCTTGATCCTGACGGTCCTCCGTAGAAGACCACAGGTTTGCCTGCAGAATATGAAGTTAATAGAATACTCAGCCCCGCATTAAAACCAACTTCATTTTGTGAACCAGGGTGAGTCGTACCAGGAAATCCTAGTACGTATCTCCTATTCGGATCGGAGTCCGGAGACAATGTAATCTCATAATATGGCCCTTTAGTCGCATCATCTTGCATGAATATTTTTGTTACAATGGCTCCTGGTGAGCTTGAATACGGTCCGGGATAATATTCAGCATTAGTGCCTAATGAAATACTAGCCAACAATATAAAAATTAATTTCCTCATCCTTCTTCTTTCTCTTATAACTCGCAACATAAACAGAAAATACAACTGAAGTCCAAACTTTATTCAATGCAAAGCAATTCTCCGCCTGTTCCCCTCGTATAAAATATAATCACATCCAGCACACAAAAACCAGCTGAGTCTATTCTTCCTCATTTCATCATATAACTAACCGACATGTCTAATTTTTTTATAAAATAATCGCATTGAAAATTTCTTGAAAATAATAATCACCAGAAAAAGGATTAATTGACTAAAGATAAGTTTAGACAGCATTGTTTGAAAAGCAAGCGCACCGATGAATGCTCACATAAAATGATAACGATACATAATATTGAGATGAAGTTTATTGCCTGATAGAGATATTAGGGCGATCTGGGTAGAGGCTTCATCAGGACATATTTACACTTAAGATAATATTTTTATGATGAGCTGCAAGGCGCCTATAACTTACTGGCCTGATGAAACCTCAGGGGGTTTTCACTAAAGACTATAACAAGAACGCACCGCTAACTGATCACCTTTTTTTACCGCTTGGTATTTTTTATAAAAAAGCTTATCGACTTCTCGAAATTGTTTGGGTGCGCTTTTGGTACGGTAACGGCGAAGCTGACTGGGTCCGCCGTTGTAGGCTGAGTAGGTGGCACGGGCTAAGTTGTCTAGTTTGCCGGTTTTTGTGTGTTCCTTTTTGCGAATGGCATAACGCTGTAAGTAATGGAGCAAGATTTCAGTTCCGGCTTGTGCATTGTAAACTAAGTCCCATCGCAACGGATGAAGCTCGTAGAAGCCGCGCCATACCCGTGGATTAATTTGCATAATACCGACATCACCGGTACCAGAGCGCAGTGGCATGCGTTTGCCTTTTTGATTGACAAACTGACGCCAACAACTTTCTTGCCAGGCGGTGGCATAGACCAAACTCTGGAAGACGTCATGAAAACGCTGATCGAGTGGTGCATTATTTATTTCATCGTTGATCACAAAGCTTAGCACTTGATTCACCATGGGCAAATAGGTTTCCATGTCACCATTTTTTGGTACCCAATTATTGAGTTTTTTCACCATCTTTTTATCAAGTTTATTCGCCGCCCAGGCTTTGCTAAAAAAGAAATCTAGCCAATCATTCAGCAAATGACTTTGTGGTGCGAATGGTAGTGATAGCTGCCGGAAACCTAATTCTTTTCGTAGACCTGGGTCAACGTGATCTGAATAGTTTAATGGATCTTGCGCTTCGCTGCTGTGCGGAATTAATATGCGAGCCAAGCGCCGCAAACCATTTAAGGAAATATCAATGTTCAAGGCGGGTCCAAGATTATCCATGGCTTGCAATGCATCCGCCGCCGTGATGAACGCTAAATAATGTAACATCGATGTTTGATTATCTTGCCGAGGGCTCACTTGGCGCAATAGCGGCCCGAGTTGCTGCCACATGCGAATAAATAGATCACGCACCGGGTCTTGGTGGGGTTGAAATGAAGTGATCGATAGCGCATCAAATAAATCATAGCGTAAATCGATCAGCGTATTTAACAGCGCTGATGTTAATTCACTATCATGAGTATCTTTGGCTACTGATTTGACAATAAATGTAGTAAATGCATCCAAGGCCTCTAGTCGGTGCTGTAACCGTTGTTGCTCTGCATGAGTCAGTACCGGTTCCTGGATGGACGCCGTCGTGGTTGGTGACGTTAGCGCTTCAAATTGTATAATACCATCAATACCAGTAGCATTGGCAGCCACCGAGGTGATAGCGATGGAGTCCAATAGATTCGCTACTTGATTGGCCTGTTGTTTAGGAATCAGTGTTGGCAGAAATGCTTTGAGCTGGCTAATCGGTTCCTTCAGATCAATCTCCACCGGTGCATAAATTGTCGGTATCAAATGCTGGAAGTTTTGCCATATCCCATTGGAAATGGGATCCGCTTGACCGTCCGGGGTTAGCAATGCGGTTTTTACCACGTGTACGTGTAAACGATCCCCTTGGCTGGCGACGATTATTTTTTGCAAGACTTCCAGTTGACCGTGCCAATCGATAGCCAGCATACAACTGTCACCCATGGGGGTGCCCACACGTACCCTCGCCTGACTCGTCATACGAAGATAGTGATTGTGGGTATCGGTACGCAAGTTGGACAATTGAATGAATTGACAACCGGTGCCATCATCGTTCAAGCGAAGGGTATCATTTTTTCCGGTAAAAACTTGATCACGCACCACCTGTTCGATGAATTGACTATCAATATGCAGAGGGACTTGTATTTCAGCGGCATGAAGCAAACGCGGCTCGATCAGCAGCCAGCCCAGTAATAAACCAAAAACACCGAAGCGCCATACATTCATAACATTATTCATCCGCACCCATGATTGCTAACCCCCAAGTAGATTTTGATGAATTATCACTCATGTTACGCATGCCCTGGTGCGAAATATGAGTATTAATTCTTTCTGAATACGACATTATCTTCAAAACAGTTGGCGGTATCAATGCTTGTGTTAGGAATGGGCAATCTATCTAGCGATTCAAGTCTTTTTCTTTCGCCAAATAGCTATAAGGTAATTGCAAATAATTAAATAGATGGGCGGTCTTCGGATAGGATTGCTTTCGTAAAATGCTGGACAAATTGATGCCGACGGCCAAATAAAC
>Ga0316205_10003928_pt1 | contig 13518 bp, 14 predicted proteins | sample 3monthpyrite_MG_FD_204941 | JGI IMG/M metagenome (GOLD analysis project Ga0316205, IMG submission 204941) | Microbial mat bacterial communities from mineral coupon in-situ incubated in ocean water Damariscotta River, Maine, United States -... | ecosystem: Environmental > Aquatic > Marine >... | reverse complement strand
TTACTGATCTTCGACAGGCATATGAGGACGAAGACTGGAGTTCAGTTAAAAAACAAGCACATGATCTCAAGGCTATAGGTGGCGGACATGGTTTTCCGCAAATTACTGCAGTGGCTGCTAACATGGAGTTTAATCTGGCTAAAAATGAACCTGAAGTGTTGCAAAAATGCCTTGATGAACTAGAGGTGTTATGCGAGCGCATTGAAAAAGGTGTGGGTGGTTTATCAAGGCGATTATCTGGCTAATGGGTCAAGATGGTTTCGCTCTAAAATAAGAGCCTGTCCCAGGCTGCGATTGCTAATGTATTAAATTTATCATGCTATATACAGTTTTACTGAAATTTGGGCCAGGGCATGGTTTCAGATAGTATTAGGCATATGTGTAAATTACTCAGCGAATGGTCGCCCTCTGATACCGCTATAAATCTGATTAAATTAAATGGCGTTAATGATGAGCAAATATCAAAGTCACTTGATTATTTAAATAATCAAACTGAATTAAATGATATAGACGATGTTGACGGCTACGATAACTGGAATTCGTTTTTTATAATGTTTTGTATAAAAGCAAATGAAACCAGTGATTAATAAAGCTGTAAAATGACTGCATAGACGTTCTATATATCAATGACTTACCTTGTTATCCTTGCCAATTTTTACTGATTCCAGCAGGCATTCTTGCCTGCTTATGCTGCAAGCTGGATATTAGCGCACAAAATCATTCACGGTAGGGCGTGAACCTCCATCCAATATGAAATATAATCTTTTCTTTCGTGGGCCAGGGCCCATCTTTGACACTTATACAATATAGAGACATTAATAATGCCAAATACCAGGATTATCTACACCGAAACGGACGAAGCACCGGCTTTAGCCACGTATTCCTTTTTGCCTATTGTGCAGGCTTTTACCAAGGCGGCAGATGTTGATGTTGAAACGCGGGATATTTCCCTGGCCGGTCGTATTATTGCCAATTTCCCTGATAATCTAACCAATGATCAAAAACAGGCAGATGCACTGGCTGAGCTTGGGGATCTTGCAAAAACACCTGAAGCCAACATTATAAAATTGCCTAATATCAGTGCGTCTATTCCTCAGTTAAAGGCAGCTATCAAGGAATTGCAGTCATCAGGCTATAACATTCCGGGTTTCCCTGAGGAACCGGCAACTGATGAAGAGAAGAACATCAAGCAACGTTATGCCAAGGTTCTGGGTAGTGCTGTTAATCCTGTATTGCGCGAAGGAAATTCTGATCGCCGTGTCGCAGGGCCGGTAAAAGAGTATGCACAGAAACATCCGCATTCAATGGGGGCCTGGTCGAGTGATTCAAAATCTCATGTAGCTTCTATGCTCAATGGGGATTTTTATGGCAGTGAAAAATCTGTAGTGGTTGAATCGGCAGGTGAGGTAAAAATAGAACTGATTGATGGTGATGGCAATACTTACGTTCTGAAAGAAAAAACACCTGTTATGGAGGGAGAAGTGCTTGATGCCTCGGTAATGAGTGCCAAAGCATTATGCGACTTTTTTGAAACCGCAATGCAAGATGCGAAACAGCAAGGCGTGTTGCTGTCGTTACACATGAAAGCCACCATGATGAAGGTGTCTGATCCGATTATCTTTGGTCACGCTGTAAAAGTGTATTACAAAGACGTGTTTGAAAAACATGCAGACACCTTTAAACAACTTGGTATTGATACAGGTAATGGTCTGGGTGATGTGTACGCAAAAATAAGTACGCTTGCAGATGCTGATCGCAAAGCGATTGAAGCAGACATTGACGCGGTGTACTCAACACGCCCTGAATTGGCAATGGTTGATTCTGATAAAGGTATTACAAACTTACATGTGCCCAGTGATGTCATCATTGATGCATCTATGCCAGCAGCGATTCGATCATCAGGTAAGATGTGGGGCCCCGATGGCAAACTACATGATACCAAGGCGATGATTCCAGATCGTAACTACGCAGGAATTTATCAGGCCACGATTGATTTTTGTAAAGAAAACGGCGCATTTGATCCAACTACCATGGGTAGCGTAAGTAATGTGGGCTTGATGGCGCAAAAGGCTGAAGAGTATGGTTCACACGACAAGACATTTGAAATAACAACGAGTGGGAATGTACGCGTGCTGGATTCCACCGGTTCGGTTTTGTTAGAGCAGGAGGTAGAGCGGGGTGATGTTTGGCGTATGTGCCAGACAAAAGATATTCCGATTCAGGACTGGGTTAAGCTGGCAGTTACGCGTGCGCGTCTGACAGGTCAGCCAGCTATCTTCTGGTTGGATGAGAAACGCGCTCATGATGCCATAGTAATTAGTAAAGTCGAAACATATCTTAAAGATAACGATACCAGTGGTCTTGAAATAAAAATCATGGCGCCATTTGAGGCAACCCAATATACATTGCAACGTGTCAAAGCTGGAGAGAATACTATTTCGGTAACGGGTAATGTATTGCGTGATTACCTGACTGACTTGTTTCCAATTCTTGAACTGGGTACCAGTGCCAAGATGTTATCTATTGTTCCACTGCTAGCAGGAGGTGGTTTGTTTGAGACAGGAGCAGGAGGTTCAGCACCCAAGCATGTGCAGCAAGTACTGCAGGAGAATCATTTACGCTGGGATTCACTCGGTGAGTTTTTAGCGCTGGCCGTATCATTGGAAGATATGGCGCAAAAAAGTAATAGTGAAAAAATAAAAGTCCTGGCGGCGGCACTGGATAAGGCAAATAGTCAGTTTTTAAATAATGACAAGTCACCATCACGTAAGGTTGGTGAGCTGGATACACGCGGTAGTCATTTTTATCTGGCCATGTACTGGGCTCAGGCGCTTGCACAACAAGATGATAATGCCGAACTGAAAAAAATATTTAAACCTGTGGCCGAACAACTGGCAAATAATGAAGCGAAGATTGTTGCAGAATTAAACGGTGCGCAAGGCAAGCCTGCTAATATGGGTGGTTATTATCGAATGGATAAAGAGTTGGCTACGCAAGTTATGCGCGCGAGCGAAACCTTGAATTCTATTGTCGATGCGATAAATCAGGCCCGTTAATATGAAAAACACAGCAGTGCTGGTTCTGATCTCGATATTGACTGCTGGTGCATCGTCTTTGTTGCACCAGGATGCAAGTGCTGCAACTCCAATAAGTGCTCAACAAAAAGATATGTCTGCTGATCATGCCAGCATGGAGGCGACAAATGCTTCCTGTCAAGATCACATAAAAGTACATAGTCTTATTGGAGGGAATAAAAGAGCGTTTGTTAACGAGGTCCAGGAATATCAGGAACTAATAGAGCAATCTTTGGTGTACAGGGCCCAGAGTATTCAAATAGCAAAAAAGGCCAAGGCAAAAATCGAGAATGATATTCCGTTGTCGGGGGCTGATTTGCATACACTTAATGAGGGGCTGATTGCTCATTTAAGTTTAAGAAAAAAACTCTATGAGTTTGTAGGCTTACATGAATGCTGGCTGGATTTAACCAGTCTTGAGGCTATAGAGTTTAAGCTTACTTCTGCTGATCGTCTTTTGGGTGTGATGATTTCCTTATCGGCTGCACTGGTGTTGTATGATAATTATTTGTTGGCTATCTCTATATATGAGGAAGATGATAAGTTAAGACGTTTTCTTAATAGTAAGGACAGTGGATATAATAAAAGCTATTTAGAACTTGCAGATGTTACCTTGTCTTATAATTCTATTGCCAATAGATCAAGAGTGCGTCAGGCCATATATGATTACGAGGAAAACTATAAAGAACTAAATCATAGTAAGTGGTCACAACAGTTCGCTTATCTCAATCTGGTCATATCTCAAAGCCCATCTTATAACCTCACGCGCCAATATGCCCCATACAGGGTATTTAAAAATAAACTGAAATTTCTTAATGCAGTAACAAGGGATACAGTAACAACGTTAAGCAGTGAAGGCATTAATATATTCAGTATGCTTTTTGGTAATACAGTTGGTTTAGTAGAAAGCCGGAAAGGTAAATTATTTGAAAATAAAAAAATCATAAAAAAGGTAAAGAAAAAAATCACGGCAGGTGATATTTTACTGGAAAAAACCCCGTTTCGATTAACCGACAAGTTTATTCCGGGGCATTGGGGCCATGCTGCTATATGGATAGGTACTGAGAAAGAATTAAAAAAGCTGGGTATATGGAACCATGCACTTGTAAAAAAGCATCATGAGCAAATTCGCAAGGGAAACTCTGTTGTTGAGGCATTGCGTAGTGGAGTAGAGATAAGTAGCCTGAACAAGTTTATGAATATTGATGATCTGGGCGTTCTAAGAGCTAACCGCAACAGTAATACAGATAAAATAAATCGTATACTATTGGCTTTGCGTCAGGTTGGTAAGGCCTATGATTTTAATTTCGATGTCGAGAGTACCAGTAAAATTGTATGCTCTGAACTGATTTATGTAGCATTTACCGGTATTTCCTGGCCAACTAGTAATACTCTTGGCCGATATACTATCAGCCCGGATAACATTGCAGTAAAATCACTAGATGATGGTCCGCTAAGTTTGATTATGCTCGTTCATGATGGTGATACAATTAAGAAACGACCTCATTTATTTATGGCGAAACTACTCGGATCTGCGCAGGGTAATTAAGATGATTGTTTCGAAGCTAAAAATACAGACCCAGGAGTTTTTGTGAATAATAACGATGTGCTACGCCGTATACGATATATTTTTGATTTTAATGATTCAAAAATGATGTCAATCTTTGCTTTGGCGGATCTTGAAGTTTCGCGTGAACAGATTAGTAATTGGTTGAAAAAAGATGAGGATCCTGAATTTCAGGAATGTAGCGATAATCAGCTGGCAATTTTTCTTAATGGTCTGATAACTGATAGACGAGGTAAGAAAGAGGGCGAGCAACCAAAAGCAGAGCAGCGATTAAATAATAATATTATTTTTAGAAAACTAAAAATTGCCTTAGATCTTAAAGCTGATGATATATTGGAACTCATGCATGACACCAGTACCCGTATAAGCAAGCATGAATTAAGTGCGTTTTTTCGTAAGCATGGTCATAAGCATTACCGTAACTGTATGGATCAGGTCTTGCGTAATTTCCTAAGTGCTGTGCAGCTAAAATATCGTGGTAATAAATGGCTGTAATAAATTAATAATCAGATGAAAGAGTCTAAAGTTAGTATTGGTTTAATCAATCCCAAAAGTCCGAATAACGTCAGTTCGGTAATGCGTGCAGCAGGTAATTATCGAGTCGATAGTGTTTTTTATACAGGTAAGCGTTATCCGCGCGCGTTAATGCGCAATCCGGATATTCCGGACATGAGTCGCCAGGTGGGTCAAACTATTCCGTTATCTGAAGTCACATCGCTAATAGATATGGCAGCAATAGATGTGAAACTGGTTTGTGTTGAGTTTGCTGAGAACGCTATAGCACTGACTGAATATCAACACCCACACAATGCTTTTTATATCTTTGGTCCCGAAGATGGAACCATTAGCCAGGAAGTTATAGATAGTGCTGATGCAGTTGTTTATGTGCCTACCATTGGCTGTATGAATTTGGCTGCAACAGTTAATGTTGTTCTTTATGACAGACTGGCTAAATCAGCTCAAAGCTTTGAAAGTAACGAGCTTATTCGTGAAAGCCGGGATGTTAATAATCGATTAAAGGTTAGAGAGTAAAGCAGGGTTGCCTATAGTTACTTTCTTGTGACCTTTACATCAAATTATTAATTTGTATCCCGGTCCGTGATGTCTCCAGTAATATTACAAGAGTGGACGTGACAAGCACGGCAAATAAAGATGTAATTGTAAGCCTGGTTTTATGCGGCATATTTTTCATTTGGTCTCTCCATGTTACAAATAATAGCAATGTCGTAAATATTCATGATGCGATTCTATGTTGTGCACTATGACTCCATGAAACGCGGGGGTGTATAATACATTGATCGACTATTATTTCAACCTGTAATGTATCTATTATGTTTTGCAGTGAATAAGCTTCTGAGAAAGCTTGTTCCAGGTGTTTATAATGAAACTTGTTCAAATAGAGCAAATTAGGGTTAACTTCATGTTCTTTTTCAAAGTCACGAATGAGACGAAAAATGTAAGCTAGCATATTGTTCTCTCCTTTAGGTGGACTCTATATGTTTGTATTAGCATAATTAATGCCATGTTTAGCAGGCTATATTATTCAATGACTTACATGAAAGAATGATGAAGTTTATGTGAAATTTTTGTGTCAGTACGCACTGAAATGGGTATTTCAGGCCGATTTTGCACTATTTTGGCAAGTTTATGTGTAGAAAATAAAGTCGCGTAATTTGTAAATTCGCGACTATTATCTTGCTATATCAGTATGATTGTACCTTTAAGTAAACTCATATCCTTGAGGAATTACTGTGATGCCACTGTCAGTAACATCAAACCGTTTACGATCTTCTTTTATGTCAAAACCGATGACTTCGTTATCAGGTACGACTACATGCTTATCAATAATGCATTTATTTAACCTTACATTTTTACCTATTTTGACATTTTCAAATAGTACCGAGTTTTCAATCAGTGATTCATCGCCGATAAAGACATTTTGAAATAAAAGTGAATGGGCAACATTGCCTCCGGATATAATTGAACCACCTGACAGCATGGAATTAATAAATATTCCTTCGTTCCCCGATTCGCCAGGTACTGCACGAGCGGGTGGTGTTTGAGCTTGATACGAACGTATAGGCCAGTCATTCTGATATAAATCAAGGGGGGGTATTGATTTTAACAGGTCCATATTTGCCTGGTAGTAGGAATCAATAGTACCAACATCGCGCCAGTAATTGTCAGGAGATACGCGTCCTGTTGTGTCACCAAAGTAATGAGCATAGACGCTATGGCTATGAATTAACTTCGGAATAATGTCATGCCCAAAGTCATGACTGGAAGTTTCATTCTGACTGTCTTCTTCAAGTACATCGATTAACAGCTTTGTTGAAAAGATATAGATACCCATTGATGCCAGAGCATCATCATCTTCAGTATTGAGTTCACTTTTATCAGGTTTTTCATGAAATTGAGTAAGTTGTTGATCGCTGCCAACGGATACGATTCCAAACTGGTTGGCTTCATCGATGGGGACTCTCATGCAGGCAATAGTGGCATCTGCATTGAGTTTTTTATGGGTTTCCAGCATAGACGCATAATCCATACGATATATATGATCTCCTGAAAGTATAATGGTCCATTCAGCATCACTGCGTTCCAGTAAGTAAGTATTTTGATGTATGGCATCAGCTGTGCCCTGGTACCATTTGTTACCATGGCGCATCTGTGCGGGAACAGGTGTTATATATTCGCCTAATTCAGGGTTGAATATAGACCAGCCATCACGCAGGTGCTTTTGCAATGAATGTGACTTGTACTGTGTCAGGACAAGAATCCTTCTGAGACCTGAGTGCAAACAGTTGCTTAGAGTGAAATCAATAATTCTATATTTACCACCAAATGGAACAGATGGTTTAGCTCTAAGCTTTGTTAATGGCTGGAGCCTGGAGCCTACACCTCCAGAGAGGATTATAGTTAATGTATTTTCAATCATTTTATATACCTGAAGAGCAGTTGCTACTTGTTATCGATGCACTATATTGGGACGATATTCCTCATTTATATAGTTACTGTGCATATTTTGCGCGGTGATAGTGCCTTATCTGTTTTAATGCATCAAAATTATGCTTAATAATCTTAAAAGCATATTTTATGCCAATTGAAGTAACAGTCCTGTCGTTAACAGTTTAAATTTTAAAGGGCAGTCTTCATGTTACTCAACATTAATTCTGACTGAGCTTGTATCAAGATATGAGGAAACATGGGCCATTATTTTTGTATGCGTAATTAATCACCAGTAGAGATGGTTGTTTACTTGCTCTGTTTGGATAGTGATATTACTACGCGCTGTAGTACTATTTTATGATGGATCTGCAGGGAATATACTGTCATGATTCGGTATGTTCTTAGGTGATCGGCATTTTAGTATTACTATGAGTATTCCCACTATACGCTTTGAAAAACACCTACAAATTGATCGGTCTGATAAAACAGCAGTCGATCATTTGGTTGATATGAGTGGCCTGTCAAAACAAAAAGTTAAGCAGGCCATGCAGAAGGGCGCAAGCTGGCTTACCCAGAGTGATTCTACTCGTCGCATTAGACGCGCTAGCAAGGTAATCAATGTGGGTGATACTTTACATCTTTATTATGATGAAGATGTTCTGTCTGAAAACCCTCAAACGCCCCGCTTGATTGCAGATCAGGGGGCATATTCCATTTGGTACAAACCTTATGGCATGCGCTGTCAAGGGTCAAAATGGGGTGATCACTGCACTATCAACCGATGGGTTGAACAGCATCATACTCCGCAACGCCCAGCATTTATTGTGCATAGACTTGATCGCGCAGCTACCGGACTGATGATAATTGCGCATACAAAAAAAATGGCGAAAGAATTCTCGCGTATTTTCCGTGAACGTGAAATTAAAAAACGCTATCGAGCAACAGTTCATGGATGTTTTCCAGATATAGGTGAAAGCACCACACTAGATGCGCCCGTCGATAACAAACCTGCCATAAGTCATGTAAGTTTTATTAGCTATGATATTAATAAGGACTATTCATTCGTTCAGATAGACATCGAGACCGGGCGTAAACATCAAATTCGACGTCATTTGTCAGATGCAGGCTACCCTATTGTTGGTGATCGTTTGTATGGCAGTGGTGAAGATACTGAAGATTTACAGTTGATGTCATTTGAAATGGAGTTTGAATGTCCGATTGAAGATAAAATCAGGCATTATATATTGAATTCATCAGAAGCTATGGTAGATTGCTAGAGAATAATTATAAGAGTTATTTACAATAGGAGGGTGTTGGTGATGGTTGATACATCCAATAACAAAGAAAAAGAAGAATTTGATTCATCCGAAATGCCATTTGTGGCGCCATGCAGAAAACTGGATGCCCTGGCATCACTACGCTGGGTAAAATCTGGTTGGTCAGATTTGATGCGCGCACGTAAACAAAGCATGATCTATGGATTTGTGATGATGCTGATAAGCTATATTGTCGCAATCATTGCCTACGCTATGGATAGTTATATGATGTTATTTGTATTGCTATCGGGCTTCTTTTTTCTCGGGCCGGTACTTGCAATGGGGCTTTATTCTATAAGTTGTCAGCTGGAAGAAGGAAAAAAACCGCGATTAGGCTATTGTTTGCGTGAGGGTAGGCGTCATATGGGTAATGGCCTTGTGTTTGCCTTTATATTGCTAATTGTATTTCTGATATGGGCGCGGGCTGCATCAATGGTGCATATTTTTTTCCCGGATGAAGCCTCTCCAAAACTTTCTGACCTGTTATTGTTCCTCGGTGTGGGCAGTGCAATTGGCGCTTTTTTTGCGACTATTATTTTCACTGTCAGTGCCTTCTCTCTGCCTATGATAATGGATCGTAATGTAGATGTTGTGACAGCGATTATTACCAGTATAAATGCTGTATTAAGAAATAAGCTGGCAATGTTTATCTGGGTCTGTGTCATTGTCACTTGTGTTGTTATTGGTTTTGCAACGGCGTTTATTGGATTGATAGTACTATTACCTTTGATAGGGCATGCAACCTGGTACGGATATAAAGAAACGATTAATGCTGATGTATGGCCGCGTTATGATAGTCTTGATTAAAGATTAAGTAACAAAGCAGAGATTGATATGGATATATTGACGCAAGCATTACTTGGTGGGGTGTTGGCGCAAGCTGTAGCAAGTAAAAATGAAAAGAAGATAGCGACCCTGACAGGTTGTGTTGCCGGTGTAATTGCAGATGCAGATATTCTGATTCAGTCTTCGGCAGACCCTCTCCTGACTATTGAGTATCATCGACATTTCAGCCATTCACTATTTTTTATTCCTGTAGGGGCCGTCATTGCATTAATGTTGTTGTGGCCATTTCTACGGCGGCGTATCAGTGTCAGTCGCCTATATCTATTTTGTTTTGCGGGATTTAGCTTAAGTGGTGTTCTGGATGCATGCACCAGTTATGGAACACATTTACTATGGCCATTTTCAGACGAGCGTATTGCCTGGAATATCATTGCGATTATCGACCCTGTTTTCACCATAGCTCTGTTGATTACGCTGGTGCTTGGGTTGAGAATTAAATATAGGCAAGTCGCATATTGGGGCTTATCGTTTTCATTGGCGTATATGTTAGCAGGATATTTGCAATTGCAGCGTGCTACATCTGTCTCGGTAGATTTGGCCGAGAAACGTGGTCATACTATCAAGCGCCATGTTGTAAAACCGACATTGGGCAATCTACTATTATGGCGTTCGGTCTATATTCATCAAGATCGAATTTATGTGGATGCAGTACGAGTTGGTTTGCTTGATGGAAGCCAGGTTTATGAAGGTGAAGCTGTACGAAGATTTTCACTCGAGCGGGATTTGCCAGGGCTTGATATGTCATCAGTTTTGAGTGCAGATATTCAGCGATTCAAAACATTTTCAGATGGTTATTTGGCTTACGACCCTGGTCGCAATGATGTAATTGGTGATATGCGTTATAGCATACTGCCGAATAGTGCCCGGCCACTATGGGGAATTATTATTGACAGTGAAAAACCTCAGCAACATGCACCATATAAATTTTTCAGAGACACTAGTCAGAAGGTTCGAACAAAATTTTTCAATATGATGCTTGGGCGTTGTGAATCAACGCCTTGTTAAATTTCTGACCCACAGTCTTATGATGTAATCATGATGAAACAACGCATATTCTCTCCGGCAACAGGCTCCTCCAATTGCCATATACAAACATTGACACCTGTATTATTAGGAAAGTTTCAAAAGGTATTATATGTTCGCCAGGAGCTGGATTTACCTGATGGTGATTTCGTTGATATAGATTGGTCTGAGGTGCCTACCCGGACTAGTACAAAGCCGATAGTCATTATTTTTCATGGTCTTGAGGGTTCGTCACAGTCGCACTATGTCAAGTCACTTGCGCAGGCAGTTAATGCCAGGGCGTGGAATGTTGTAGTAATGAATTTTCGCGGTTGTTCAGGACGCCTTAATCGCAAGCCACGGCTGTATCATAGTGGTGAGACGGGTGACGCTGCTTTTTTTATTAATTGGTTAAAGCAACATTATCCATCAGCGCCGCTTTACGGAATCGGTTTTTCTTTGGGTGGCAATATGTTGCTGAAACTGGCAGGAGAACAAGGTGAAAGTTTACTTCTGGAAAAAATTGCAATAGTGAGTGCGCCGGTTAAGCTGAATGAATGTACATCCTGTATTGAAAAGGGAGTGGGGCGAATGTATCAGCGCTATTTATTTAGTTCGCTTAAAAACAAATTGTTGTCTAAATATAATCATTATGATTATAAATCTCTTATTAATCTTGACAGAAATGATATTGTTAATTGTAAGGATATACGTGGCTTTGATAATATCTTTACAGCTCCAATGCATGGCTATAATGATGCGGAAGACTATTATGAGTGCAATAGTGCCTATCCGTACATTCAGCATATAGTTAAACCATGCTTGATTGTACATTCACAGGATGATCCAATTGCACCTGCTAACGTTTTACCGGATAATTCATCATTACCGGACCATATAGAATTGAATGTTGCTTCTAAAGGAGGGCATGTAGGTTTTATGGGAGGTTCATTAACAAAACCGTATTATTGGTTAACTGATACAATACTGGGATATTTTTCGAAATATTAAGGTATGTAGTTGATATAAATTTAACTGGAGAGAATTCATGTCCAAAGCAAGTGCACGACATATTTTGGTTGATAGTGAAGAACAATGTAACGAATTAAAAAGTCAGATTGAGGGTGGAACTGATTTTGCAGATATAGCAAAGCAATTTTCATCATGTCCATCTGGTGCTCAAGGTGGTGACTTGGGTGAATTTGGTCCGGGTCAAATGGTACGAGAATTTGACGAAGTAGTTTTTAGTGGAGACGTGGGCGTAGTGCACGGACCTGTAAAGACACAATTTGGTTATCATCTGTTGGAGATCACCAGTCGAACCGACTAGATAAATATTGTTGTAGAACAAAAAAAGGCATCCATCTGTAACAGCTGGATGCCTTTTTTTTGATTAAAATTTATTTAAAAGCTTTTATACCTTCGTTGATAGCATTAATAACAAGCTCGGTGAGTTCTTTTGCAACAGGTGCAGCCTTACTAGCTTTAGCTATATGATCAGGACGGACAAAATGCACCGTTGTAATACCATGGTTCTGCGTTAGTGTGATATGTAATGGACAGATTGCGGTCATATTAACATCCATGTTGCTCATCTGATTAGCGTACCAGGGATTACAGAAAACCATCGACTTGAATTTATCAAGTTTGTTACGGTTGTAGTTCTCTCCCCAGCGTTTTTTGAAACCGGCAAGATTGGCTCCAATATCAGGTTCTAACACGACAAATAGCCGGTTACTTTCCAGGGATGAATAGATTTGCTTGTAGATTTTGTCAAAATCACCTTTAACAGACGTAGAATATACTGAATTATTGGTAGCATGAGTGGATGTACTGATAAATATAAATATTAAAAATATGGTTTTTTTTATGCCATGCATGGACTGTCCCCGTCATTTTTAGAATATAACCCTTTTTCCCATGGTATCTTGATTGACATATGTTTAGCGAATGTTTTGATGATAGCTTATTATTACGTTTGTTAACAATGAGTTATATGGATATAAGTCAAGATTTAACGGTCGTCACAAAGATTATCATATTATCGGTTTTTGATGCGTAATAAGGGCATAAATTAATTGTCCCAGTCAGTAAAGCTATGTGCATGTTGTGCCGATAATTATAGGCAATAACCCATTGTTTATAAATAGTATAAGTCTATGTCAAATCGTAGTTATCGATTCATAATTGGCCTGATGTTGCTGGTGACATTATATTTTGATTTGAAATATGTCATGTTGGGTATTATTGCAACTGTTGTATTTGAAGCCATTACTAATTTCAGAATTCCTGTTTTAGTGGACAGGATGAAAAACAAACAAAATGATAATTTATATGAAGGTTGCTTAGGCATTGAATTTAAAAACAGAATTAATTTTGATGCTGAACGTGCCTGGAGGTTAATGGTTGGCTGTTTTCTGACTATTTCATTTTTAATATTTCCCGAACTACTTTGGGGCTTTAGCTGGTTTATGGCAATCGCGATATTGGGTGCAGGTATCAGCGGTGTTTGTCCAATGTTTTTATTTTTAAAATGGGCAGGCTTTAAATGAATAACTCTCAGCCTGAAATAAAAAATGCAAGCGGTGAAAACCCTGGGTTGCCCTTAAAAATCACAGGAATTGTTTTTTGGGGTATGACCTTATTGGGTGTCGTTGCCGGATTAATACTGGTTAGTGATTACAATAGTACGTTAGAAAAGAGTTATAACGTACGTGTTCAATCGGTAGCGTTTTCAGTTAGTCAAATTCTTGTGCGTCACCCA
>Ga0316205_10003925_pt1 | contig 13520 bp, 12 predicted proteins | sample 3monthpyrite_MG_FD_204941 | JGI IMG/M metagenome (GOLD analysis project Ga0316205, IMG submission 204941) | Microbial mat bacterial communities from mineral coupon in-situ incubated in ocean water Damariscotta River, Maine, United States -... | ecosystem: Environmental > Aquatic > Marine >... | reverse complement strand
AACGCGGCTGTGCAGCAAGAGGCGTTGACGCAAGGCGACATGGCCGCCCGCATTGAAGCGTTGGAAACTGCGCTGGCGCAATTGCGCAATGAGCGTGACACGCTGCAGGCGTCAGCCGCCCAAAATGAGGCCACTGCAAACACCCTGGAAGCGCGGCTGAAAACAAGTGAAGAGGCCCTTGCCGTGGCGCTGGCAGAGGCCGCGGCGCTGAAGGCGGGTCTGGGGGACCGGAACGAACTTCAGCAACAACTGGCCGCGGCCCTGGCTGCCAAACTGGCCGCAGAGCAATCCGCTCAAACGCGATTGAGTGAGGCCGAACAACGCGCGGCACTCTTGTCCGCCGCGCAAGAAGCCTTGGCCGCAGAAGAGGCAAAATCGGCCGACAGCCTGCGGCAGATGGCAGTTCTGAATGAGCAGGTTGCAGCCTTGCGGGCCCAATTGGGGTCTTTGCAAGGGCTGCTCGAGGCCGCCGAGGCCAAGGATCGTGACGCACAGATCCAGATCACCAATCTTGGCGCGCGGTTGAACAGCGCCCTGGCACGCGCCGCCACTGAACAACAAGAGCGTGCGCGTCTGGAAGAGGCAGAGCGTATCCGCCTGGAAGAAGAAACCCGCCGCTTGGCCGCCGAGGCCAAACAACTTGAACGCTATCGCAGCGAATTCTTTGGTCAGCTGCGCGAGCTTCTGGCCGGTCGCGAGGGTGTTCAGATTGTGGGTGACCGCTTTGTCTTCAGTTCAGAAGTCCTGTTCGAACCGGCGTCGGCCGATTTGTCCGAGGCCGGACATGCGCAGATTGACAATGTTGCGCAACTTCTCAATGAGGTGGCGCAGGCCATTCCGCCGGAAATTGATTGGGTCATTCGCGTTGACGGTCACACGGACAAGACGCCTTTGTCGGGCACCGGACGCTACCGCGACAATTGGGAACTCAGCCAGGCGCGCGCGCTTTCGGTAGTGCGTTTCATGATCGATTCACTTGGCTTTGATCCCAGGCGTCTGGCGGCAACCGGGTTCGGCGAATTCCAACCCATTGACGACGGTGACACACCAGAAGCTTACGCCCGCAATCGGCGCATTGAGTTGAAACTGACCGAACGCTGAGCGCCCTGGGACATGACAACGCCCGCACAACGCGCGGGCATTGATCAAAGTGTCACGCTGAAGGGCACATCAATCCGCCGTCAACAGGGGCGGTTTCTTGCGGGTCGTCAGCTGAGGGTTGTCGGGCTCAAGGATTCGCAGGTCAATATTGCCCTCCTTGATGCCAACCTTGACCAAGCCGCCCTTGGCCAGCTTGCCAAACAACAATTCCTCGGCAAGGGGCTTTTTGATGTGCTCCTGGATCACACGACCCAGCGGGCGCGCGCCCATCTTGTCGTCATAGCCCTTGTCGGCCAGCCATTCCGCGGCTTTCGGGGTCAGTTCAATATGGACATTGCGATCCATCAGCTGAGCCTCCAGCTGCAGGACGAACTTTTCGACAACCTGCAAGATGACATCCTTGCCCAGGGGCGCAAATGAGATCACCGCATCCAGTCGGTTACGGAATTCTGGCGTGAAGGTGCGCTCAATCGCGGCGGTATCCTCACCATCGCGGCGGTCGCGGCCAAATCCGATTGCTGACTTGGCCAATTCCGCAGCCCCGGCGTTGGAGGTCATGATCAATACCACATTGCGGAAATCCACCGTGCGCCCGTTGTGATCTGTCAACTTGCCGTGGTCCATGACCTGCAACAGGATGTTGTAAACATCCGGATGGGCCTTTTCCATTTCATCGAGCAACAAGACACAATGTGGATGTTGGTCCACGCCATCGGTCAACATGCCCCCCTGATCAAAACCGACATAGCCCGGCGGCGCGCCGATCAATCGAGAGACAGCGTGTTTTTCCATGTATTCGGACATGTCAAAGCGCAACAACTCAACACCCAGAACATCGGCCAATTGCCGCGCCACTTCTGTCTTGCCGACCCCGGTTGGCCCGGCAAACAGGTAGTTGCCAATCGGTTTCTCGGGTTCACGCAGCCCGGCGCGGGCCAATTTGATGGCCGATGACAGGGCATCGATGGCATTGTCCTGACCAAAGACCACGCGCTTGAGTGACTTTTCGAGGTCTTTCAGAACGCTGGCGTCGTCTTTGGAGACATTCTTAGGGGGAATGCGGGCGATCTTTGCCACAACCGCCTCGATATCCCGGGCGCCAATTGTCTTGCGCCGTTTGCTTTCCGCCAACAGATGCTGGGCAGCACCGGCTTCATCAATCACGTCGATGGCTTTGTCGGGCAATTTTCGGTCATTGATATAGCGCGCCGAAAGCTCCACAGCGGTCTTGATCGCGTCCGCAGTGTAACGCACATCATGATGCTCCTCAAAATAGGGTTTGAGGCCCTTGAGGATCTTGATTGCATCCGGAACCGAAGGCTCGACCACGTCGATTTTCTGAAACCGGCGAGACAACGCGCGGTCCTTTTCGAAATGCTGGCGAAATTCCTTGTAGGTAGTGGAGCCCATGCAGCGCAGCTTGCCACCCTGCAAGGCAGGTTTCAGCAAGTTAGAGGCATCCATCGCGCCGCCACTGGTCGCGCCGGCACCGATCACGGTATGGATTTCGTCGATGAACAGCACGGCATCGGGGTGTTCTTCAAGTTCTGTCATCACGGCCTTGAGACGCTCTTCGAAGTCACCGCGATAACGTGTTCCGGCAAGCAAAGCGCCCATATCCAGAGAATAGATCGTGGCATTTGCCAGGATCGCCGGGGTTTCACCAGCGACAATCTTGCGCGCCAGCCCTTCGGCAATGGCCGTCTTTCCTACACCCGGATCTCCGACCAGCAACGGATTGTTCTTGCGACGCCGACACAAGACCTGCACGCACCGTTCAACTTCGTGCTCGCGCCCGATCAGCGGATCGACATCTCCGTCTGCCGCCTTGGCGTTGAGATCCACGCAATATTTGGCCAGTGCGCTTTCCTTGGCTTCTCCGCCGCCCGAATCCCCCAGGCTGCCGTCAATTTCTTCGGCCCCGGTGACAGGACGGGCTTCGCCGAAATTCGGGTCTTTTGCGACCCCATGCGCGATGTAATTCACCGCGTCATAGCGGGTCATGTCCTGATCTTGCAGGAAAAAGGCGGCGTTACTTTCGCGTTCGGCAAAAATGGCGACCAATACATTGGCGCCCGTCACTTCGGTGCGTCCGGACGATTGCACATGGATGGCGGCGCGCTGGATCACGCGCTGGAAGGCGGCGGTCGGCACGGCCTCGGATCCGTCAACCTCTGTGACCAGCGACGACAATTCCTCATCGACATAGTTCAACAAGTTGCCGCGCAGGGCGTCCAGGTCAACCGAGCAGGCCTGCATGACGCGGGCCGCGTCCGGCTCATCAATCAGGGCCAACAGCAGATGTTCCAGTGTCGCCAGCTCATGGCGGCGGGCATTTGCCTGCGCCAGAGCTGCGTGAATGGCCTGTTCCAGGCTGTTTGAAAATGACGGCACGTTCGGTGCTCCTTGATCCTCGGGCAGCGGTCACCCGCCACGCTTATCGCCTCATATGATTAAAGTTCGGTTTTATCGCCCATCCTTCAAGGCCTTTTTGACAAAAAAGCGGCACAAAACGCGTTAGCGCGCAATTGTGATCAATTTATCAGCGGTTTCCGGGAGCCATTCGGCGCCTTGCGCGCGCCTAGAACGCGTCTTTGCGCCGGCGAATTTCGGCAAAAACCTCTGCGTCCGTTGCGTTAACCATATCTAGATGGGTGCGAATTGCCGAACTTGAAGGGCGCAAATAGGGATTTGTGGCCTTTTCTTCGGCCAGCAGTGACGGAACGGTCGCCTGGCCTGCGGCCCGCGCCGCGGAAATGGCGCGCGCGCGCGCGTCCAGCGCCGGATTGCCCGGTTCTATCGTCAACGCGAAAGCGGCATTGGCCTGCGCATATTCATGCCCCGAATAGACAACCGTGTCGTCGGGCAGTGCGGCCAGCTTCTGCATTGAAGCCCACATCTGGTCGGCAGAGCCCTCGAACAGGCGACCGCAGCCCAGCGCCATTAGACTGTCGGCGGTAAAGACGGCCCGCGCGTCGGCCACATAAAAGGCGATGTGGTTCACTGTATGCCCGCTGACATCCAGAACTTTCACCTCGTGACCGGCAAACGTAAATTGGCCGCCGTCGGAGACCTGTCTGTCCAACGCGGGCAGCCGGTGGGCATCTGCGCGCGCGCCAACCACACGCGGGTGCCAACGGTCGCGCAATTCTGGCAATCCGTCGATATGATCCCAGTGGTGATGTGTCAGCCAGACCTGGCTCAGGCTCCATCCCCGCGCATCCAGTTCGGCCTGAATGGGCCCGGGTTCGGGCGCGTCTATCAAGGCTGTTTCGCCGGTTTCGCGCGCATGCAGCAAAAAAGCGTAATTGTCGGCAAGGCAAGGAACCGTTGCAATCTCGAGGGGCATGGCAATTTCCAGTCCGTGCGTTATGGTTCCGGCCAGAATTGCGCATAGTTTGGGTCAGAGCAATGCATTTGGATGTGGTCGACCTCCGAAACTTCTATTACCGCACTCGGCTGGGCCGTGCGGCGCAGGCGGCCGTGCGCGGCAAGATGCAGGAGATCTGGCCCGAGGCGCAGGGTCAAACCGTGGCGGGCTTTGGCTTTGCCGCCCCCCTTTTGCGCCCCTATCTGAAAGACGCCAGGCGTGTCATGGCGCTGATGCCTGGCCCCCAGGGCGTGATGGCCTGGCCGATGGGCCAGGACAATGTCAGCGTGCTTGTCGATGAAATGTCCTGGCCCGTCGACACGGGCCATATCGACCGGCTTGTCGTGCTCCACGGGTTGGAGACCAGCGAAACCCCCACGGCGCTTCTGGATGAGTGCTGGCGCGTGTTGGGCCCCGGCGGGCGCGCCTTGTTCATCGTGCCGAACCGCGCCGGTCTTTGGTCACGCCGCGATGGGACACCTTTTGGTTACGGCCGCCCGTATTCGCTGGGCCAACTGGAGGCGCAGCTGAAGCAGCATGATTTTGTGCCCGAACGTCACGCCGCTGCCTTGTTTCAATTCGCCTCGAAAAAACGGTTCTGGTTGAAAATGGGTCCGATGATGGAGCGTTTGGGTCAATCGGTAGCGGGTACTCTGGTCGGCGGTGTCTTGATGGTTGAAGTGTCCAAACGGGTCCATGCGCCCACACGCCCAGGCCTGGGAGAGGCAGTCAGACGGCCACTGAAAGTGCTCGATGGTATGACCAAGCCCGATGCAAAGCCCGCCCTTCCGCGCGCCAGAATCGCGCCAAATCGAGCGAAAACGCCGAATTAATCGGCATGAATCATCGACACAAACGGTCGCACCCCCCACCGCGCCCTTATTCTTAAGGGTCAAATGATCCCGGAAAAGTCGCCAAAGTTATTGCTACACACGGTAGGCTCTGTTAGATCATCGCCGATTTTAACGCCCAGCGTTGCTGCTGCGGCAAGGGGACGTTTGTGAGTGCTGCCAGCGGCGCCTGCGAACAAAACAATCGAAAGGGTGGACGTGTCCGAACCAGCTTCGATCTCAGGTGGCATCGCGAAACGCTATGCGACCGCAATTTTTGAGATGGCCCGCGATGATAAGGCGATCAAGGCTCTGGAAGCCGATATTGACGCTTTGGAGGCCGCACTGGATGTCAGTGATGACCTGCGCGCCTTGATCAATTCACCAATCTACACACGCGCCCAAATGGGCGCCGCAACAGCGGCCTTGGTCAAGACAATGAAATTGTCGCCCCTGATGGGCAACACTCTGGGACTGATGGCCAGCAAACGCCGCTTGTTCGTCCTGCCTCAGGTGATTTCGACCCTGCGTGCAGAAATCGCCGCGGAAAAGGGCGAAATCTTTGCGCAGGTGACATCGGCCAAGGCGTTGACCAAGGCGCAAGAGACGAAACTTGCCAAATCGCTGAAAGCGGCGGTTGGAAAAGACGTAAACATTTCAGCGACCGTTGATGAAAGCCTCATCGGCGGTCTTGTTGTTAAGGTGGGCTCCAAGATGATCGACACGTCGATCCGCGCGAAGCTCAATAACCTCCAGAATACAATGAAAGAGGTCGGATAATGGGAATCCAGGCAGCGGAAATATCTGCAATCCTGAAGGATCAGATTAAGAACTTTGGCCAAGAGGCAGAAGTTGCAGAAGTAGGCCGTGTGCTGTCCGTCGGTGACGGTATTGCACGCGTTTTCGGACTGGACTCTGTCCAGGCCGGTGAAATGGTTGAGTTTCCAGGTGGCATCATGGGCATGGCCCTGAACCTGGAAAGCGACAACGTCGGTGTGGTTATCTTTGGGTCCGACCGGGACATCAAAGAGGGCGATACCGTCAAGCGCACCAACTCGATCGTGGACGTGCCTGCGGGCGACGAATTGCTGGGCCGCGTTGTTGACGGTCTGGGCAACCCGATTGATGGCAAGGGCCCGATCAAGACCAAGAAACGCGCTGTTGCCGATGTTAAGGCACCCGGCATCATCCCGCGCAAGTCGGTGCATGAGCCCATGGCAACCGGCCTGAAATCGGTTGACGCGATGATCCCGATTGGCCGAGGCCAGCGAGAGCTGATCATCGGTGACCGCCAAACCGGTAAAACGGCTGTGGCACTGGACGCGATGCTGAACCAGAAATCGTACAACGACGCCGCCGGCGACGACGAAAGCAAGAAACTGTACTGCGTCTATGTGGCCATCGGCCAAAAACGCTCGACAGTGGCCCAGCTGGTCAAAAAGCTGGAAGAAAACGGCGCGATGGCATATTCGATCGTTGTCGCCGCAACCGCGTCTGACCCTGCGCCCCTGCAGTTTCTGGCCCCCTATGCCGCGACCGCAATGGCTGAGCATTTCCGCGACAATGGCCGCCACGCCCTGATCATCTATGATGATTTGTCCAAACAGGCCGTGTCCTACCGCCAGATGTCACTGCTCCTGCGTCGCCCACCTGGACGTGAAGCTTATCCTGGTGACGTATTCTACCTGCACTCCCGCCTGCTTGAGCGTTCGGCCAAGCTGAACGAAGATTTCGGCGCCGGTTCCCTGACCGCTCTGCCCGTTATCGAAACCCAGGGTGGTGACGTGTCGGCCTTTATTCCGACCAACGTGATCTCGATCACCGACGGCCAGATATTCCTGGAAACCGAACTGTTCTATCAGGGCATCCGCCCCGCCGTTAACACCGGTCTGTCCGTTAGCCGTGTGGGATCATCCGCACAGACAAACGCGATGAAGTCTGTGGCCGGTCCGGTGAAGCTGGAATTGGCTCAGTATCGCGAAATGGCCGCCTTTGCGCAGTTCGGGTCCGACCTCGACGCCGCGACGCAACAGTTGCTGAACCGTGGTGCGCGTCTGACCGAGTTGATGAAGCAGCCTCAGTATTCGCCACTGACCAACGCCGAGATCGTCTGCGTCATCTACGCGGGGACCAAAGGCTATCTGGACCGCATCGCGGTGAACCAGGTTGGTCGTTTTGAGCAGGGCCTGTTGAACCACTTGCGGTCCAACCACGCCGATCTGCTGGCTCATATCACCAATGATGATCCAAAGATCAAAGGTGAATCTGAGGACAAAATCAAAGCTGCCCTCGACGAGTTCGCTGCAGACTTCGCATAAGGGAGATTAGGCTGTGCCCAATCTTAAGGACCTTAAAAACCGGATCGAGTCGGTCAAATCGACCCGCAAGATCACCAAGGCGATGCAGATGGTCGCTGCTGCCAAATTGCGCCGCGCGCAAGAGGCAGCAGAGGCCGGACGCCCCTATGCCGAGCGCTTCGGCGCCGTCATGGCGGGCCTTTCTGCCGCCGCCGCCGGATCAGAAACCGCGCCCAAGCTGCTTTCGGGCACCGGTTCGGATCAGGTGCAATTGCTGGTCGTTATGACCTCAGAACGCGGCCTGTGCGGCGGTTTCAACTCGTCGATCGTCAAATTGGCCCGGTCGCGTGCTCAAGAACTGCAAGCGGCGGGCAAGACCGTCAAGATCCTGACGGTCGGCAAAAAGGGGCGTGAGCAACTTCGCCGCGATTTTGGCGACCTGATGATCAGCCATGTCGATCTGAGCGAGGTCAAGCGCGTCGGCTATGCCAACGCCCAGGATATTGCCAAGGACATCATCGCACGTTTCGACGCGGGCGAATTTGATGTGGCCACGATTTTCTTCAACACGTTCCAGTCCGTGATCAGCCAGATCCCGACAGAAACCCAGATCATCCCGGCCAAGTTCGAAGCCGAAGGCGACACCGGGTCTGCGGTCTATGATTACGAACCGGAAGAAGAAGAAATCCTGGCCGATCTGCTGCCACGCGGCGTGGCCACCCAGCTTTTCAGCGCGCTGCTGGAAAATGGGGCGTCCGAACAGGGCGCGCGGATGTCCGCGATGGACAATGCAACCCGCAACGCAGGCGAAATGATCGACAAGTTGACCATCCAGTTCAACCGGTCGCGTCAGGCGGTCATCACCAACGAGCTTATTGAAATTATTTCTGGCGCTGAAGCGCTGTAAGAAACCGGAGAAACGATTATGGCAAAAGCGAAAGCAACCGGCAAAATCACACAGGTGATTGGTGCTGTTGTGGACGTTCAGTTTGACGGCGAGCTGCCCGAAATTCTGAACGCTCTGGAAACAGACAACAACGGCAAGAAGCTGGTGTTGGAAGTCGCGCAGCACTTGGGCGAAAGCTCGGTCCGCGCCATCGCTATGGACGCAACCGAAGGTCTGGTTCGCGGCCAGGCGGTCACCAACACAGGCGGTCAGATTTCTGTCCCTGTCGGCAACGCCACATTGGGCCGCATCATGAACGTGACCGGCGACCCTGTGGATGAAAAGGGCCCGGTCAAATCCAAAGAGCGTCGCGCGATCCACGGCGATGCACCGACCTTTGCGGAACAATCCACTGAAACCGAAATCCTGACTACAGGCATCAAGGTTATCGACCTTCTGGCCCCCTATACCAAAGGTGGTAAGATTGGTCTGTTCGGCGGTGCCGGCGTGGGCAAAACGGTTTTGATCATGGAATTGATCAACAACATCGCAAAGGTGCACTCTGGTGTGTCGGTATTCGCCGGGGTGGGTGAACGGACCCGTGAAGGCAACGACCTTTATCACGAGATGATCGAATCCGGCGTTATTGTCCCCGACAACCTTGAAGAGAGCAAAATCGCCCTGGTTTACGGCCAGATGAACGAGCCTCCCGGAGCGCGTATGCGTATCGCACTGTCGGGCCTGACATTGGCCGAGCAATTCCGCGATGACACCGGGTCGGACGTTCTGTTCTTCGTAGACAACATCTTCCGCTTTACACAGGCCGGTTCCGAGGTGTCTGCGCTGTTGGGTCGTATCCCCTCTGCTGTGGGCTACCAGCCGACCCTGGCCACCGACATGGGTGCCATGCAGGAACGTATTTCCTCTACCAAGACCGGTTCGATCACATCGGTTCAGGCCGTATATGTGCCTGCGGATGACTTGACCGACCCTGCGCCGGCGACATCGTTTGCGCACCTTGACGCGACAACCGTTCTGGATCGTGCGATCTCGGAAAAGGGTATCTACCCTGCGGTTGACCCACTTGGTTCGACCTCGCGTCTGCTGGACCCACTGATCATCGGCGATGAGCATTACAAGGTGGCAACCGACGTGCAGCAGATCCTGCAGCGCTACAAGTCTTTGCAAGACATCATCGCCATCCTGGGCATGGACGAATTGTCGGAAGACGACAAACTGGCCGTGGCTCGTGCGCGCAAGATCGAGCGTTTCTTGTCGCAGCCATTTGACGTGGCCAAGGTCTTTACCGGCTCTGACGGTGTTCAGGTGCCTTTGGAAAAAACCATCGCATCGTTCAAAGCCGTTGTCGCTGGCGAATATGATCACCTTCCCGAAGCCGCCTTCTATATGGTTGGCGACATCGACGAAGTGATCGCCAAAGCCGAGCGTCTGGCTGCTGAAGCTGCTTAAACAAGGGGGCCAAGATGGCCGATACGATGCAATTTGACCTGGTCTCGCCCGAACGCCTTTTGGCCTCGGTCGAGGCGACCGAAGTGCAAATACCTGGATCCGAAGGCGACATGACGGCCATGGCCGATCATGCTGCCACGATCACCACGTTGCGCCCCGGTATCCTGCGCGTCGTCAGCTCTGCCGGCACCCAGGAGTATCTGGTCACAGGCGGTTTCGCCGAGATCAATGCCACTGGCACATCTGTCTTGGCCGAACAGGCCATGCCACGCGACGAGGTCACACAAGATGTGATGAACGACCTTGTGGCCGCTGCAAATGCGGCACGTGATGGTGCCACGCCCGAGACACTGGACGCCGCGGTTAAGCGCGCGGCCGATTTGGCCGCCGCCGCAGGGGACCTGGGCTTAAGCGCCTGATCCGGCAAGCAACAAGACATGAAGCGCCGTCCGGTATCTGCTGGGCGGCGTTTTGCTTTCTTGCCCGGTTCAAATTTGAATGCCACGATTGAGAGAATGCCGCATTTCAGCCGACTTTTTGGACTACCATGGTCCTGACTGGCTTGGGGAAAGCCACATTCGCAGAGTGAAAAGAGGGTTTTCCATGAGATTTTTCAGTGCAACTGCCATTGCCGCCGCACTTGTCGTGGCACAACCGCTTTTGGGCAGCGCGGTTGTATCCTTCGCAGATATTGACACAGCCGCCTATGCCAAGGGCAAGGACAAGGCCAAATCAAAGAAGCCAAGCAAGGCCAAGGGCCCCAAGCTCAAACCGCGCAAAATGGCAGCAGGTGCCAGCAACAGCGTTGCACCCGGCAACAGCGCATCGGCCAAAAAGAAGCCAGAAAATGTAAATGCCCAGTTGAAGGGGCTGAATTCGCTGAAGCGCAATATCAACGGATTGATGAACAGCTCTGACCCTAAAATGGACGGTTTCCGGGCCTTTGTGCTGGCAGGTGCAGATGCGCAAGCGGCACAGGAGGCACTGGATAGCACGCAATCCGCCTATGACATCCTGACAGCAAGCTATGGCACGATGCTGGACGATCTGGGGTTGGTCTTGCCGAGCGAACCGGCGGAATACGATGCGTTGCTCGCGGATCTGCAGATCATCGCGGGTTCCGCTGCACCGGCCCCCTTGGACTACACCGACGACGCGGGCACTTTCGATCAGGCAAGCTATGATGCGGCCGTCGCGAAATGGTCGACCGATGTTGCAACGGCCACCAAGGCGATTGCAGATTACGACGCTGTGCTTGGTGCTTCGTCCCAGTTGGCCACAGCCCAGAACGCGTACGACAGCGCGGCAGGTGCCATATCCGAGGACGCTTTGATCCAGGCGATCGTCGATGGTTTGAACGCGACAGGTGCTGGTCCTGTCGGCCCCGACGACGTGACCCAGCAAATGCTGGATTGGGTGTCGCAGGAAATGGGCGTAGGCGAGGCTGACGGCCTTATGGATGATTATCTGGATGGGCTTGAGGCAGCGGATTCTCCGCTCAATGCAGATGATCTGGACAGCGAAACCGATCAGGTCAGCGTCGATCCGGAATTCATCGGTCCAGCCTTGCCGGAAAGCGGGGCCGAGCCCCTGGACGAAAGCTAGGCCGCGCGTCGGGGGTTTTCCTTTTCACGCACATTTGTCTGTGTCGATTTGCTTTGGCTCCGGTCGATGATCCTTAGGGCCCAGCGGCGCGGCAGCAAAGGGAAGATCCAGTTCAGCGCGACGGACAGGCCCGTTTCATTGATCACGATCAACTTGCCGGCCATCATTCCGTCATAGCCGAGCTGCGCCACACTTTCAGCCGATTTGCCGCCGTTTGCAACCATCGCAGTGCCCTGCAAGTCAGCCGCCTGCGCAAATTCGGTCTCGACATATCCCGGTGCGAGAACCGTGCAAGTCACGCCTTTGCTGCGCAGTTCCTGATCGATCGCTTGGCTGAAAGAGCTCACGAAAGCCTTGGTGGCAAAGTAGATCGCTTGTTGTGGGCCCGGCATGAAACCCGCGGTGGAGCCCACCTGCAAAATCTTGCCTCCGCCCCGTGCGACCATGTCCCTGGCAAACAAATGTGTCAGTGACACCAATGCTTTGACGTTCAGGTCAATCATGGCCAGCTCAGTTTCCAGGTCGCGGTCAATATGCAGCCCGTGGCCCCCGAACCCGGCATTGTTGATCAGTATATCCACCGTGATGCCGGCTTTGGTGACCGCATCATACAGGTCTTGAGCGCCGGCTTGCGCGCCAAGGTCCAGGGCGAACACATGCGCAGTGATGCCATGGGCGGCCTCCAGCTCGGCTTTCAACGCCTGCAACTGGTCTTCGCGGCGGGCTGTCAAAACCAGGTCGCCGCCTTTGGCAGCATGGTATTTGGCCAAGGCCTTGCCAATCCCAGAGGATGCGCCGGTGATAAGAGCGGTATTGGGCATGAAAGCCTCCAACTATGTCAACTTGTGTTGACATATGTAGGTGCAGGATTCGCGATGTCAACACGTGTAGACAAAATTGCATTGCCTTTCAAAATGATTGATGGTGAAGGCATGAATACGAAGGAAAAATTGTTGCGGCAGGGTCGGCGCATGATGTGGCGCTACGGATACTCCAATGTATCCCTGCGCCAGATAGCAGCTGCTGCAGGTGCCGATGTTGCGATGGTTTCCAGACATTTCGGCGGGAAACAGGGGCTGTTCGAGGCGACGTTGGCCGATGCGTTTGATGCTGGCAAAATGGATTTTTCCAGCCCGTCGGAATTGATCGAAGGGTTGGTGCATCTGTACGAAACCGCCCCGCGGGATGTCGATTATCCGTCTATCATTCAGATGCTGCTGGTGAATTCCGGTGATGCGGATGTCGGCCACCTGGTGCGCGAATTTCAGCAAGAAAATTTTCAGAAGAAACTGGAAAGCATCATCGGTGACAAATCCAGCGCGGCTCTATTTATCGCGGCTCTCATGGGGTTTTCGGTCGCAGAAAAAACCCTGCAACTGGATGGTATTGCCAAGGTCGGCACACCAGCCTATGCCGCGCAGTTGCGGCATATGCTGAGCGCCGCACTGGGCTATTGGGACTGAAAAATGCGCAAGATCAAAAGCCACGTGACGGGAATTGATCAAGGCAGCCTTGTTCTGTTTTCCGATTTTCAGGACGATGGCCCGATGTGGACGGGATCGGGGTCGCGCGAATTGTTGCGCGACGTGATATTTTCCGAGCCCTTCAAAGAGCCACCGTCCGTCCATGTCAGCTTGTCGATGTGGGACATGGACCAAAAGACAAACCTGCGCGTCGATGTCTCGGCCCAAAAGGTGACGATAAACGGTTTCCAGATACTGTTTCAAACCTGGGGTGACACGCGCATCGCGCGCATGCGTGCCGACTGGATGGCCATTGGCCCCCTGAAGGACGATCTGGATTGGCAGGTAGACTAGCCCGTGGGATCAGCCATACATCCCGTCATAAATCGGCTCAAGTGTGGTGTGATCGAATAAAGACGACACCGAAGTGCCGTTCCAGGTGTTCAGGATCGCCTGCGCGAACATCGGTGCTGTCGGCACGGCGCGGATGTTCTTGGC
>Ga0316205_10003924_pt1 | contig 13522 bp, 12 predicted proteins | sample 3monthpyrite_MG_FD_204941 | JGI IMG/M metagenome (GOLD analysis project Ga0316205, IMG submission 204941) | Microbial mat bacterial communities from mineral coupon in-situ incubated in ocean water Damariscotta River, Maine, United States -... | ecosystem: Environmental > Aquatic > Marine >... | reverse complement strand
CCCTGTCGTATCAATTGCAACTTGGTACCTATGGCAAACACCTTTATGTTGTTTTCAGAATCGAAGATGACAAAGTCATCTACCGCCGACCGAATAGTCGATTCCTACATAGAAGTGATCATCTATCAATCGCTATGGAAGACAAGCAAGCTAAACTCAAACGCTATATCGTCACGACACTTGCACCTGGCTGGGTGAATGCACATCAAGTATCTGATGATATATACAAACCTGATCCAATACGTCCAGAGACTCGAATTAAAGGCGAGTGGCAGGAAACTGCCACTGGTTACAATATTGAGCTACGTATTCCATTGAAAAATTTAGGTCAGCGAATAAGTTTTGCCATCGCCGATGTTGATAGTAGCGAAAGTCGCGAGATTGATACCATCATCTCAACCGCAGGACTAGAAGACCTTGAAAGTCTGGGTACGCTGATGTTTCCCTCGCAAGAGGCAGAAACTCTACTGAGCGGATTACAAAGACCACTCACCCGTACCTGGGTCATTGATCAGAATAATCGTGTCATCGCCCGTACTGGATCTCTAATTCAACAGGATGAGGATCTCACTGATCCCGAAGCAGAGCCAAAATACAGCTTGTTAACGGGATTAATGTCTCTGTTCTATAAAATGATTCTGAAACAACCGACAACAGAATTTCATGACGAATTACTTAATGCTTCGCGGCTTAATAGTGAAGAGTTTCGCCGTGCCCTACAAGGTGCGCCAGATATACGTTGGCGGCAAACACCCGATAAAGAAGTGAATATATTAACCGCGACATTTCCTGTCCTAAATGGTGACCAGGTCATTGGTGCTATTGCTATTGAGCAAACCAGTAACTCGATCCTGCTCGTGCAAAACCGAGCCATGGAGATAATGTTTAACTTGAGCGCACTCGCATTTATTATTGCCAGCTTTGTCCTGCTGGTCTTTGCAACCCGTTTATCATTAAGGGTGCGGCGCTTGCGTGATGCGACCAACGAAGCTATTACCAGTGACGGACGAGTAGTAGGTGGAATCAAAGCCACGCAGGATAGTGATGAGATCGGCGATTTATCCAGAGGTGTCTCTGACATGCTGGAAAGGTTGTCACAATACAATCGCTACCTCGAGAGTATGGCAAGTAAGCTATCACATGAATTACGAACGCCGATCACTGTAGTACGCTCATCGCTTGATAACCTGAATGAATCAACTGATCCAGACGATGTAAAAACCTATAGTGGCCGGGCTCGCCAGGGCATTGAGAGACTAGATAACATTCTGACTCGCATGAGTGAAGCCACACGGCTGGAACAAACCATGCAAAGCGAACAACTCACTACATTCAATATTGCCAAAGTAGTTGAAGGCTGTATTGAGGGATATCGGCAAGTACACACTGATATCGAATTTTGTTTTCAATCTACACAAGATGATGAATATAAAATAACAGGCTCCCCCGACCTAATTGCTCAGTTACTCGATAAACTAGTCAGCAATGCGATCGACTTTCATACCCCGGGCACACCGATTGATTTTCATTTAAGTCAGGATAACACCGTAACTAAACTTGTCATCACCAATACGGGACCGACCTTACCGGACGAAATGCAGGCAAACCTGTTTGAATCTATGGTTTCAGTCCGTGATAAAAAAGGTGAGCAACCACACCTTGGGCTGGGACTGTACATCGTCCGTTTAATCACTGAGTTTCACCGTGGTAAAGTCTTTGCCAGGAATCGCAGTGACAACTCTGGTGTTGAATTTCATATTGAGTTACCTAACGACTAATTTAGCAATTCTGCTTATCCCCAAAATCATATTTCATCACTTTTCACACCTAACTCATCTTTTTCTTCCCCTGCTCGCGCCATATTCTTTTTGTTTAATTGTATCCGTAGACATTGAACGGGTTTAACGCCCATAACTAGAGAGGATACAACCATGAAATTGAACTTAGCGAAAAACAAAATTGCAATGCACATCGGTCTGGTATTAGCGGCAGGTGTACTTACCGTCGGTTGTGCTGGAAATGGAGCAAAGAAAACACAAACTGCTGAAGTTACACCAACAGCACCTGTTATTACCGTTGCGCAAACTGAAATACCCACTGAAACAAAAGTACAGGAAACCATGCAAGAAGAGGCACCAATCGTCATCGCAGAGGATGCAACTATTACTGAAAACTCTGCTGCGCCAGTTATTGAATATCCAGATGTTGATACAAGCGAAAACACCCAACCTGAGCAATTAAGCTTCCAGTTTGGTTTTGACAAATCAGAGCTTAGCGAAGAAGACAAAGAAATTGTGATGAAGCATGCTCGCTTCCTGGTAGATAACCCTGAAATGGTTCTAAAAATCCAGGGCCATACCGACCACCATGGACCAAAGGTCTACAACGAGTATTTGAGCAAAAAACGCTCTGAAGCTGTTGCAAAGATCTTGATTGACCAGGGTGTCCAGGAATCTCAACTAAAGATCATCGCTATGGCAAACGAGGCACCTCTGACCGATGCAGAAGATACACGTCTGAATCGCCGTGTAGAGCTTGAATATAGTGAGATGAATCTGGTTAGCAATAACTAATCTTAGACGCCTTTAGGGATCAGACAACCCGTCACTGATCGTTCCCTCCTCCTGTTCTCTCCAATCAGTGAGTCTGGTCCCTTTTTTTTTATTAAGTCGCTGAAACGGCGTTGACTACGTTGTAAAGGGACTCATCAATACTCATTTACCATATGTAAACTCCGTTTGTCTCGTCCCTTTACGCCTTGTCACCATCCGTTTGAGCAACTTAATTGGTTTTTTGTAATTTTACACGAGCCTGATTGGCTTGCTTACACATTATCTCTGCTGCATCCAGGATACGAGTCGACTGTCGTTGAATCAGGTCAGGATGGATAAAATACAAATTATCGTGTTTCACCGCTTTGATCGTCGGCCATTGTCGCCATTTATCTAACCACTCTGGCTGTGCTGATGCCATGCCACTGGCAATAATCACATCTGGATTATGTTTAATGACTGATTCAACCGTTACCTTCGGTGCAATAATGATTGCATCTGAAAAGACATTCTTTAACCTGCACAATTTCATTACTTTACTAATTACGTGTTGCCCATTGATAGTGTAAACAGGCTGGTGCCATACTTGATAAAAGGCATTCAATTCAATTTTATCTTTGTTGTTTTCTTGCAGGCGTTGCAGTCGTTGATTAAACGACCTGGCAACCTGATTGGCTTTTTGTTCAAACCCGGTCAATATGCCCAGATTCTTAATCGTTCTGGAGATGTCAGTTAATTCACGCGGTTCACTTCGATACACAGGGATATTCAATTTTTCTAATTGATTGAGCTGTTGTCGATTGTTGGCACTTGACCAGGCGATGACCAGGTCGGGCTTGTAAGACAGCAAACGTTCCATAATGAAGCGTTCATAATTCCCAATCTGAGGTTTGTTTTTTGCTGCTTCTGGAAAGTTACTGAACTGCACCGTTGCAACCAGTTTATCCTCAGCTCCAAATGAATAGATCATCTCAGTCAAAGAGGGTGCCAGGGTAATCACACGTTGCGCTGGCTTACTGAGTTCTATTGTATTTTGTTCGTCGTCAATCACAGAGGCCGCAATGACGGAATAACTCACAGTCCACAACAAAAAGGCGCTAAAATATTTCGTCATGATGCTAAAAACTCAATGGCTGCAAAATCCAATAACACCAGGACTTCGATGATCTCAATTAAAGCACCTGCCGTATCACCCGTGGTTCCTCCTAGTCGACGAACCAACATAATGCGATAGAGAAAAACAGCTAGCACTATCGAAACTAATATATAGATCGCCTTCCACTGCAAAACAACCAATGCAAGCAAACCAACCGCAGCGATCATTGCCCAGGCCAGCTGGCGAGGCATCGCCACTATCATTTTTTCAGCAATGCCATTTTCACGGACATAATTTGTTGTTAGCAATAAACCAATCACTGCCGTCCTCGATAGTATTGGCGTAACCAGCACGGCGAATAATAAATTACTATTGATATCATTCAATGCCAGTATTTTTATTATCAATAGCAATACGATGGCTACGATAGCTGCCACACCAGCATGTGTATCTTTGAGAATCGACAAGGTCTTATCGCGATCACCATGTCCTCCCAACCAGGCATCTGCGGTATCTGCTAATCCATCCAAATGGAGTGCACCTGTTACGATCACCCAAACCATAACTAGCAACGCGGTTGCAAGTAAGCTATCAAAGACACTGAGGAAAAATATACTCGCCAGCAGAACCAGGCCAAGTAAAAGCCCTACCAGAGGATAAAATAAAATCGAATAACCTTGTGTGGCTCGATCCTCGTGCCCCTTAAGCCAAGCAGCGGGGACCGGGAAGATGGTAAGGAAACAAAGTGCAGCAAGAAAACTTTGCCACATTACAATTTACCGTCATGAAAAATAAGCTGTGGATATAGCTTTGTTTGGTCACTTCCTTGATCAACTAAAATTCGAGTTAGCCCAGCGTTAGAAACTTTTATCCTGAACACGTTTTCAATCGGCATGCCCAACATGTACTGCAAAGACATCCTGATCACACCAGCATGACAGACAATCAGGATATGTTGATCAGTATGCTGGGAAAGTAATTCAACCCAGGCAGACTCAATTCTCTTCCTAAAATCAACAAGTGGCTCGGCTCCATCGGGGCGATTGTTAACCGGATCTCGCCAAAAAGCTTCCAGGGCACCTGGCATTTGCTGTTGAATTTCATTCGCAGTCTTTCCTTCCCAGCTTCCAAAACCAATTTCCATAAATTCTGGAGCAAAACTAACTGCTAACTTATGTCGTTCAGCTAGCTCATTAGCAAAATCGGCACAGCGCAAAAGCGGCGATGAAATAATACTATCCCATGGGCAATGATCAGCAACGGCATCACGCATCTGTTGCCAGCCTTTGTCGCTTAAGGGATCGTCTATCTGGCCTCGATACTTGCGGCCACCTACCGGTTCACCGTGACGAATCATGTCTATCGTTGTTGTCATTCTGTTCCCTTCCCGGTCACACCTGCTTGGGAAAATGTGGCCATCTTATTATGCAAAGCCAGGGCATGCCGGATGATCGACACTGCGACCGCTGCGCCACTGCCCTCACCCAAGCGCATGTTTAAATCGATCAGTGGCGTAGCTGACATTGCGGTTAGGATATGAATATGGCCAGGTTCTTGTGATTGATGCGAAAACAGAAACCAGTCACGCGCATCTTTGTTAAGTGCCTGAGCATACATAGCTGCTACTCCGGCAATAAAGCCATCCACTAACACCGGGATCTGATGCTGTGCACAGTAAATATAGGCACCAATCAGAGCAGCGATCTCAACGCCGCCAAAACAACGTAGTTTGTCGAGAGCCGTTACCGCATCCTTTTTATGAAAGTGTAAGGCCTGTTCGATAACAAAACGCTTATGATTGACACCTTGTTCGTCAAGACCTGTTCCCGGCCCGGCAAGTTGTTCCACACTCATCTCAAGCAGCGATGCCGCCAGCGCAGTCGCGCTAGTGGTATTGCCAATCCCCATTTCGCCGCCAATAAATAATTGCATACCATTAGTGATCGCCTCTTTGGCAACCTCACGTCCAACCACTAACGCTTTATCAAGCGCATCAAAACTCATAGCAGGATGTTTTGAAAAGTTGGCGGTTCCGTCAACTACACGGTTTACTACTACATTAGGGGATTGACTCGCTACTGCATTCACGCCCACATCCACGACGGTCAGCGTCGCATCTAACTCTTTGGCAAGCACACTAATCGCGGCTCCACCCTCAACAAAGTTTTCTACCATCTGCGCGGTTACTGCTTGAGGAAAGGCGCTGATATTTTCTTCTGTGATGCCGTGGTCACCGGCAAACACCGCGATATGAATGTTATTTAACTCAGGATTTTTCTTACCTTGCATTGCTGCAAGCGCAATAGCAATGTCTTCCAATCGACCTAACGCGCCTGGCGGCTTGGTAAGTTGACGTTGATGCGCACTTGCAGCATCAGCGATTGCCTGATCTGGTTTACGAATAACCTGCGCTAGCCAGTCAAAGTTCTGATCCATGCTAAAACTCAAGGCCCCCTGGTTGATCTTTTATCCTGTTAGGTATGCCGGCAATCATTTGTGTCACTCGCTGACAACGTGCAGCTAGAGCCTGATGCAGGCGACCCGCTTCATCTACAAAACGGCGTGTCTCGACACCCATCGGCACAATCCCCATCCCCACTTCATTGCTCACAAAAATAACGGATGAGGTTAACTCAGACAGGCTTGCCAATAATGAATCTACCTCTTGATGTATTAGTTCTTTATCGCGCATTAATAAATTTGTCAGCCACAACGTCAGGCAGTCAACGATGATATATTCTGAGCGGGCATTGTGTTGTTTTAAAATACTGGCTAACTTGATCGGTTCTTCTATGGTCTGCCAGTCGTGGGGACGCGTTGCCCTGTGATGTTCAATACGATCGGCCATCTCACCGTCTTCTGCAGTCGCCGTCGCTATATACAAGACTTTCGCTGTGCTGACCTGCTTGATAAACGCCTGTGCACATTGTTCTGCGTAGGCGCTTTTTCCAGAACGCGCACCGCCTAGTACCAGCTCGAGCATAAACTTAAGTTAGACTACCCAGCTAGCTATGACGATAATCGCCAGGAAAGTGATAGATGCCAGAACAGCACGCTTAGCCAGGGAGAGACACGCAATAATCGAATCTATATTCACCTCATTGTCTGTACTACAATCGTGAATGTGCAAAGCACCCAGCCCTGTTTCGACCAACAGCTCATCGCTATTGCGTTGCCATAAATCAGAGAGTTGTCGCAATGAATGCATGGCATCCACAAAACTGCCAACCACGGCAAAACACAACACCGTCAGTCGAGCGGGTACCCACATCAGGATCTGATAAAGATCTAACACAGCATTGGCAAAGCCCGACTGTGTACCGGCGAAACGATTCTGGAGTAGACATGCCATACGAAACAATGCCGCGCCCACTGGGCCGAGCACGATGAACCAGAAAAAGACACCTAGTATGCTGCTGCACACTTTAATAAATAGCGTTTCTTTTACGTACTGTGAGGTCGCGACGGGATCGGGATCCGCTTCTCGCCCCAGAAGTTTTTCTGCATGTATATGGGCCTCAGCCGCATCGCCATCTTGTAAGGCCTTGATATAATCCTTTGTTTGTCGAATCGGGTCACTCGGGCCTAACGACATCGATAAAACGGCGACACCAAATGCAAACTCAAACACACCCCATACGCCACCCAGCATGGCCGCGACTAACCAGACGGCAAATATGACGGGTGCAATAATCGCGAGCACCACAACCGGTCCATCACGAAAACTGTTTGATTCCGTTTTATGTGTGACCCAATCTGTTAATTGAGAAAACCAGTCGAAGCGCCGCCAATCCTCGAGCTGCTTTACACTCAGCTCAATACCAATGCTTAGAATAATGGATATGAAAAAAATCACAGGCTATGAGGTCCTTTCCGGCTTTTATCCGGTTAGTTTATCCTAATCTTTCATCCAGCACATGAGCCAATTTTGCCCAATCGAACGCAGATCCCGGGTCAGTCTTGCGCCCAGGGGCAATATTCGAGTGCCCAGTTATACGATCTCGCGTTATTGCAGGATATGCGGTTAAAATCGCCTCAATTGCCGCCCCCAGTTGCTGGTATTGAATGTCGGTATACTCAACCTCATCTGTGCCTTCTAGCTCAATACCAATCGAAAAGTCGTTACACACTTCTCGTCCTTCATATTTTGATTTACCCGCATGCCAGGCCCTTTTCTGAAAAGGGACAAACTGGATAATGCTGCCGTCCCGGCGAATAAACAGATGTGCTGAGACCCGCATATCCTTAATTTCTTCAAATCCAGAATCTAGAGCGTGATCGAGCCGGTTGGTGAAAAAATGCTCTACATAGGGGCCACCAAATTGGCCCGCTGGCAGGCTAATCCCGTGCAACACGATCAGGCTAATATCGTCAGCAAGCGGACGATCGTCACAATTGGGCGAGGGTATATAAGGGATATCCATCAGCAAGGATGACGGCTTGTCGACCTTAAGATCCATTTTGGTTATTTCCATATAGCGCGTCCTTTATCCTCGCCTTCTAAAAGAATTTTGATATTATCAGGTGCAACGACACTCCCTTCAATAAAAACAATCCAGGAGTACCCACAATCATGGACAATATCGCCGCCCTGCTTTCCACCATAGAGAATGACTACGTCTGGGGTCCGGTTACGATCCTGCTGCTGGTCGGCACCGGTTTGTACCTGACCATTGGACTCGCCTTCATGCCGATTCGAAAATTAGGCACCGGTTTCAAACTGCTGTGGCAAGGGCGTAAGGAAGATCGAAGCGAAGGTGATATCAGCCCTTTTAATGCACTAATGACCGCCATGTCGGCAACAGTGGGCACCGGCAATATCGTCGGCGTCGCCGGCGCGATTGCGATAGGTGGACCGGGTGCAATTTTCTGGATGTGGATCACCGCCCTGGTTGGCATGGCAACAAAATATTCAGAAGCTGTGCTTGCAGTGAAATACAGAGAAACCGACGAGCGCGGTAAACACCAGGGTGGTCCGATGTACTACATCAAAAATGGCCTGGGTAAAAACTGGACCTGGCTTGCCTTTTTGTTCGCCCTGTTCGGCGCGCTGGCAGCATTTGGAATCGGTAATGGTGTACAGTCCAACGCGGCCGCAAATAACATTGCCGTATTGTTTGTCAACGAAGGCTGGATTAGCAAAGAGTCCAGCGGTACGGTGATCTGGATAACTGGGGCCATCCTAAGCATCCTGGTGGGACTGGTGATCATTGGTGGCGTTCATCGCATTGGTGCCTTTGCCGGTAAAATCGTTCCAATCATGACACTCTTCTATGTTGGCGGCGCCCTTTTAATTATCCTGACCAACATCACCGCAGTACCCGCTGCGATCTGGTTAATCCTGGATCATGCATTTACAGGCTCAGCCGTTGCAGGTGGTTTTGTCTGGGCCGTCATCATGACAGCCATCCAAGCAGGTGTTGCCAGAGGACTGTTCTCAAATGAAGCCGGTCTGGGTACCGCACCGATTGCACACGCTGCAGCAAAAACTGACGACCCAGTTAAACAAGGCACGATCGCAATGTTGGGTACCTTTCTCGACACAATCGTTATCTGCTCCATGACGGCTTTAGTTATCATTATTATGAATGGTTGGACCCAAATCGATCCTGCGACCGGTGACCTTATGTCCAAAGCCGCGATGACATCTTATTCCTTTTCTCAGGGACTGAGCGGTTATGGCCAATACATTGTTAGCTTTGGTATGATCTTTTTTACCTTTACCACCATCATCGGCTGGAGTTTTTATGGTGAGCGTTGCGCGGAATATTTGCTTGGGGTTAAGGTGATTATTTTTTATCGCATATTTTGGGTCGCCGTCGTTTTTTTAGGTACAACCTTAAAGCTAGACGTGGTGTGGACCATCGCAGGAATCTTAAATGGACTGATGGCGATTCCAAACTTGATCGGTTTGCTACTGCTAAGTCCAATTATCTTTAAGCTGACTAAAGATTATTACGCCAACAAACCTTTATAGTCATGCAAATAAACTTGGAAAATGTTAGTGAAAGTATTACCGAACAAGTCAGGCTCGCACTACTTGAAGATGTAGGCACCGGCGATGTCACCGCAAACCTGATCGATGCCCAACAGACATCAAATGCAAAAGTAATCACACGCGAAGCAGGCGTCTTATGTGGACAGGCATGGTTTGATGAAACATTCAAACAAGTAAATTCTGGCATAGAGATTGACTGGCAGGTCAAAGAAGGTTCCCTGATAAAAGCAGAGCAAACGCTTTGTACGATTACGGGCCAAACTCGCTCACTACTGACCGCAGAGCGAGCCGCCCTAAACTTTTTACAAACACTCGCCGGCACAGCTACTACCACCAAACAATACGTCGACAAACTGGAAGGCACTGGCGTTCAAATACTCGATACCCGCAAAACCATTCCTGGCCTTAGACTTGCACAAAAATATGCCGTGCACTGTGGCGGAGGAAAAAATCACAGGATAGGTCTATATGACATGATCCTGATTAAAGAAAACCATATCGCCAGCTGCGGTTCAATAACCGCCGCCCTGCAAAAAGCGCAAACCGTCAATAACGAAATAGAAATTGAAATCGAAGTAGAGAACCTCGATGAGTTAGATCAAGCCTTAAACGCAGGCGCAAAACGCGTCCTACTCGACAACTTTAGTATTGAAACACTCAAGCAAGCTGTCAGCCTAAATCAACAACGTGCCAAACTGGAAGTATCAGGCAACGTTACTTTGGATAATATTCGAGACTATGCGCTAACAGGGATCGATTATATTTCCAGTGGAGCCATCACCAAACATGTTAGGGCGTTGGATTTGTCTATGCAGTTTGTTTGATGTTTTTTTCCTGTCATTCCCTAGGAGTAAATAAATGAATAAAAAAATTACATCCCCGGAGCCGACAGCTCAAAAACAACAAACTCCTGCTTAGTTAACATCACATTCCCCAATCTCGCAGGTAAGGTACGGTTGTCTTCACGCAATAATTTCAAAGGTGATCCAGGGACAAAATCATAATCGTGTTTGGCGACCAGACACCATTTGCCTTCCATGCTTTGGAAGATAATAACGCCGGCACCATCAAGACCTGTTCCACCTACGGGTTGATCACTGTAGACCACGGCGGATTCTGCATGATTGGAGAAGCGTACAATCGCGACTTCGACTTGTTGTTCATTCGGTCGATTAATTCTTGAGACATATCCTAACAAGGGGCGTTCTACATCTGCATTAGGATTAAACGAAACCAGCTGTCCAATTTGAATCGGATTGGTATACGCACTTTCGCGGGTTAACACCAATATACCACCAGTACTGAAGTTAACAATTTCCCACTTTTTATTAGCTCTCTCACCGGCATCCATCATGGTCACCATCGGTGAGATACCGGTAAGCTTATCCCTGAATACACGCGTATTGGTTTTGTGTTTAACTTCATCATTGGCCATGCCCATCAGCAGGTCAAATGTGTCACGGAAGCTGAAATGTAGTTTCAGATCTTCATGGCCAAAGGCCGCATGGCGTTTTTGTTTTCGTTCTCGAGGGCGCAGGCCAAACAGCATGGTTTCTAATAGAGGAAAGCGTTCTATCGCTTCAAGATCCAATAAAGGCCGACTTAATTTATCAATGTCAAACTGGCCAATAAATTTCATCTTTGCCAGGGCTTCGTAATCAGCTACTAAGCGATTATAAAGATTGGCATAATCGATACGAATCCGTTGTGCCGCCATATGCTGTTCACGCTGAAACAGTGGTGGTCCTTTTTGATCTACGTGCGTGACTAACCAACCCGGCTCCAGTTCGGAATTGTCATCCGTATGGATCTGGATCGCATCCTGGACATAATTAAGGTAAGCATCCGGCGTATGGAATAACCGAGTTGACCAGCTAGGTGCATCAAGCAATCCAAAAAGCTGGATTGATATGAAGATTTTTTTTGCTGTCGAATGGGAGACTTGCTGCACAGAGTCTGACTTTTTTAACCAGGTACCAATGCTTCCCAAAAGATCATGCTCCTCATCGACATCATCATGTACAAGCAGTGAGAAAAATACTCTATTCACGTCTTGCCAATTATTCGCGGGTAACTTTTGATGGCGTAGTGCCATAAAACGCTGCTGTATGCGGAGTAGTTCTAGAATGCGCAGCCCAGTCTCAATGGATTTTTCGCGGTTGCGACGATACCCCAGGGTCTTGGCTGAATAGATGTCTTTAAAATAATGCTTGTAGGCGATCGCAGCTTGTTCGGTTATGTCGACACAGGCCAACACCACTTCACGACGTTCTTTGCTTTCGGGAAGTGACAACACCTTTGACTGGTAGGTCTGGTAATACTTGGCCATGGTCGAGTAAATATAACCAACCACGGTGCGAACAATTTCGATGCGTTTATCGTTTTTGATGTTGTAGCGATTGACCTGGGTCAGGAGTGACGCCGCCTCTTGCAGTTGGCGCACTGGTGTCGAACGCAAACCTTTTAACTTCTGTAATGCTGATTCCTTGGTAATTGCTGACTTAGGTGGACTTTTGAAGGCCGTCGGCAAGTTAGCAAACTGGCCCAAGGCCTTGCTTCCTTTTGTAATTTTTATTCTTGCTGCTGACGCCATAAGTTTAGAATTAACGCTCAAATAAAAGACACCCGTGGTGCCAATAGTCCTGCCAATCTTGTGCTTATAACCACATATATTTTATAGTCTAATCCCTGCTCATAATATACGCAATTTCGTCTTACAAATTCCAGAACAGAATCAAGAAATGTCCCGCTGTAGATGGTTTATATACACCGAGGCGCTGGATCATAATCTATAAACTGAGCAAAATCTATTAACTAACTGTTTTTATTTGAATTATCGATGTTTATCAATCCTGCCAACTGATATTCAATTGATCAAAAATATCGAATCTTAGTATGGTATTCATTTAAAAGATGGGAAGTATTATTGGAAAATTATAAAAAGGTGGTGCCGGAGAGGCCGCTCTCGGCCTTCCCTGGCCTACGCGGCATTCGTACATCCATGTACATCAGGAATTGCCCAATCCTCCAAATTCTTTACACACATAATTGAAAATTATAAAAAAGTGGTGCCGGAGAGAGGAATTGAACCCCCGACCTTTTCATTACGAGTGAACTGCTCTACCGACTGAGCTACTCCGGCTAAAATTGTCATAGCGTAAACTTTCGATTAAAAGCTTAACAAGACAGAATTATACTAAAGAGAGGCGCGAAAGTGTGATTGGATTGATGTAATCGATTTAGCTGGATTGACGCACACGAATAATGACATCAACGGCTTCGGCTTCTGTCCCTTCAGGTAAGGGTGGCAAATTTGAAAGATTTACGGCTTCAGAATCCACATCAATCAGCTCACCTGAGTCGACGTTATAAAAATGGTGGTGGCTCGATGTGTTCGAGTCATAGAACACTTTCGTGGGATCAACAATCACTTCACTAAGCAGGCCTTTACTCGCGAATAAACCCAGGGTGTTATAGACGGTCGCTTTTGAGACCAGCGAGCTCTCCGAATTAACTATCGCCAGCACCTGCTCCGCAGAGAGATGTTGTGGCCTGGCAAACAATATCTGTGCAATTTCAACACGTTGCTGAGTAGGTGTGACCCCGGCTTGCTTGAGACGCGCAATCACGTCGACCCTGCTTGTATTTGATTCTGTAGTCATATTCTCAAGTATAGACGACCTTTTTAGACAAAGTCTAGAAATCAAGCAACTTCCCTGCCTAATTTATCACCTCTCTAGCCCATAATCTCGCGGCTCTAATATAGGTGTTCGCTGCAAGATCAGGTCTGTGACTAAGCGAACCGAGGCAGGTGCAAGCACGACACCATTTCGGAAATGACCTGCATTCAAAAAAAGCCCCTCCAAACCTGAGACC
>Ga0316205_10003923_pt1 | contig 13523 bp, 10 predicted proteins | sample 3monthpyrite_MG_FD_204941 | JGI IMG/M metagenome (GOLD analysis project Ga0316205, IMG submission 204941) | Microbial mat bacterial communities from mineral coupon in-situ incubated in ocean water Damariscotta River, Maine, United States -... | ecosystem: Environmental > Aquatic > Marine >... | reverse complement strand
AAATGGGAGGTCCTGGCTCTCTCCGACTGCTAAAAGCTATTTCGCCTCGGTCTCAACTTCAAAGGTCATGTGCATGCACAAGTCGTTTGACGAGAGCAATTACTTTGCAACCAACCCATTGGAGTTAAATAGACGGAAACTATTTAAATTTTACGACTTAACCCTTTCTTCGAAATATAAGGATCAAGATAACAGGACAGTGTATCAAATAAATTGCAATCCTAAAATCAAGAACGAAAATTACTTCGAGACACGCGTATGGATTGATTCGGCAAGCAACAATCTTTTGAAGGTTTCTTTCAAAATAAAGAATGCGCAAATACATCCTTTCCAACTTATCTCTCTCGAGAATAATACGATTGGTAATATCAGTTTAGAAATCACTAAAACGTTTCATGAAATCGAAAACAATATGTATCCTGAAGCCATTGATTTCAGTTATTCAATGACAATCAAAACGAAAGATGATTCAACGTTTACAAACACTACAAGAGCGATTCTGTATGCTTACGATTATATGGATGAGTTCGAATTGCCTCGCTTCATTGATGACGAGAATCATTATAGTTCTGACTATAATCGAATTCAGGCTATTCCGTACAATGATTTGTTCTGGAAATGTACGAACGAATTTACTATCAAAAATAGCAACGTCCACGAAAATACATTCATAAAAGATAGCTCCTCAGTCGCAAGTACGGACATTGAGGTGAATCAGATTAGTAATCGACCGGCTTATACTCTGTATCTTGGATGGAGCATGAATAGAATCAATCTAATTCAACAGGAAGAAGTAAAGCAACCAAATGAAAGGGGTAGTATTGCTGCTTTACAATACCATCTAAATGCTGTGATTTATTTGGATATTAATGAACTGTGTGACTCACTACATTACGCTACAATCACGGTTTTAGATACCTATAACAGCTATTACCACTTACCAAAAACGGATCAAAGTCTAGCTTTTATTAATATCTATTATGATTTGATGGAAATCCAACGGCGTAGGTTAAATGAGCAATTGGATCGCTGTGAAAACAGAGAGCAGATGAACAGAGCGTATGAAGAAGTCGTCGCAGAATCCAATGCAGTGTCAGAAAAGTACTTTAAAGAAGTTCAACGTGGAGCGAATGGGGTCTCATTCATTAAATGGAATGATATAGTGATTAAAGAACTAGGTATCGATAATATATCCATCTTCGGATTAACCAACGGCACAGAGGAATAACGCGTATAACAATCGCTAACATTCTCAACCTTACAAGGGTTTCGGTCGAGCCCTCAGAATTTTAGTATAAGACATGGCTTTGCCAATTCGCTAGGATTACGTCTTTCAGTGATTCACATATATAATGGCAAGTGGTAATCATTAGAATTGATTTATATGGTGGATCATACTGGTAATCCAGAATAAAGTCAAATTACCAATTAAAGAATAAAATCAAGAATCATGTAAATTAAATAGTAGGTGAATCAATGTTTTTTTATAATTAGTTGTTAAAGAGTTAAATTGGAGGGGCGTGAAACCTTACAAAGATTAATAAAGAATTCTCTATCGGCTCTTGGTGGTATTGAATTGTAACATCGCTCAATAGATACCTCGTCAGAATGTGCTTGAAAATGCCGCAAGTATTCTTCTTTACTTCCACCATACGGAGGTCCAGATTCTAACGGGAAATCAAACAAGACACCAACCAATTTACCTTTTGGGTTAAGCATTTTCGCTACTGTATCAGCATAGTTCGATCGCAAAGCAGGATCAATCGCACAAAACATCGTCTGTTCAAGAATCAGATCATATTTCCCTTCATGCGCAAAGAAATCACCTTTGTGAATATGTTCAGTCGGAAAATCTTTCACGCGTTCTTTAAAGGCATTCAAAGGCTCAATACTAAGGTCGATGATGTGAACATTGGTAAATCCCTGTTCATGTAAATATTCGCCCTCATACCCCATTCCACAACCAGGAATTAAAATCTTCAAATCCTTGTTTGTCAACTGATCGACGTATTCCTTGATTGGTGTAGAAACCGTTCCCAAATCCCAACCTGTTTGATTCGTTTTATAACGTTCGCTCCAAAATTCTTCCGATAAATGTCCCATTACTGTTTAATAAGTTTAATCGTTCTTGTCTTACCTTCTGTTTCCAGTGTAAGAAAATACATTCCATCCGATTCTTCCGTCAGATTTATGCTAAAAATAGAGGATTCTTCTCTGGACACAAGGATCTGTCCATGAATATTCCGCAATGTCACCTGGGTTTTCCCACTTAACTCGCATTGAAATTGTTCGTCAAAAGGATTGGGATATACGCTTAGCTCATTTGATTCTTCGTCTATCCCAGAAGTTGTAGATTGATGAATAACTCCGATCGCATCGAGGTCAAAGCCACCTGATTCAAACTCTGTCGGATATGGATCATTGATAATATTCCCCTGACTGTCAAGCGTTCCATACTGAGGGTTAATACTTCCTACAACATCGATGAGTCGAATATGCGTGATATTGTTGACGTTTAAACCAGTGATACCGTTCATTTCATCCAAATCGAAAGGTGTACCATAAAGCTGTCGGTACTTTCCTGCCAGATTATGAATGTAGGCACAATCTGAAAATGAAAAATTACTGAGTTGCACATCCGTTGGAGCCTCACTTACACCGTCAAAGCGGAAAAAGTTTACACCGTCGGAACTGACTTCAACAAAAGCGAATTCCATATAATGATTGGTAAACCCATTTTCAAAAACAGCAAAATCGGGTCCTGAACCATTCATTATCGGAAAAGGAAAAGTTAAAATCGCCTCTCCTCCATCGCCCAGGGAAACAGGCGTTATCTCGGCAATACCAAGCGCATCCGTATCAGCACCATAACTTGCCAGCCCCAAACCTAGGTTTTGAATATTGAGTGGACCCCTCGTCAACGTGATCCCAGATGCCCAATTCACAAATACGGAAGAATCTTTATGAATAGCCGTTGATCCGGGGTAATCTGGCGGTGGCGCAAAAGATTGTCCATTCGTCTCCTGTACGAAGCAAAAAATGAACAGCACTCCTCCAACAAACTTTGGCAAACGTTTTATCCTATTCATAAAAAATCACTTTTGAAGGATTTAATCCAACATGAAAACTTTGAACGTAATTTCCTGAAATGTCAAATTCGCGAACGTAACCCGTGTTTGTAAAATTCATGGCATCCGCTAGATAAATTAAATTTCTAAACGGATTGTATTGAACTCCATAAGCCGTTGTCACATTTGACATATCGAGATAAGAAGGGTTCTCTAGTGTTTCCGTTGATGGATTGAACAAACCTACATTACTTTGGCTTGAGCTATAATCATAATATGTGACGAGGAATTTATTATTCATCGCCGAAACGCTTGAGACATCAAAGCTGAATTGTTCGGCGACTGCATCATTCTGTGAGTCAATGCGCACCATTCGGGAAGGTATCGCTGCATAATCACCACGCGTAATCACGTAAACGTCTCCATCTTGATCGGTAATCATTCCTCCTGGGTTCTTTCCAACGACAATTTTTTGGGTTTCGGTATGCGTTGCTAAATCAATCACAGAAACCGTAGAGTCCATCACTGGGGCATTCAAACCACCTGAATTCGACACATACAATTTATTGTTTGAAATCGTGAGTCCTTCAGGATTCGAACCAACGGCAATCCGCTGAATAACCGTTAAACTAGCAGTATCAATAACGTCAACGTATCCATCAAAACATGAAACATAAGCGTTAGAACCACTGAAAGCAATCGATCTTGGCTGCTTTGCTGTACCAGCTTCGATCATTTCAATTTGCTTTAGTGAAGTAAATGTCGACGCATCCATAACTTCGATCGTACTGGAAATATTTACAACAATATAGATCTTCCCTCCATAACGTTGGATGTCGTTACCTGTATCGCCCAATTGACGATTTGTCTTTGCGATAAAAAGAGAATTTGTAACAGCATTATCGGAGAAATTAACCCAAGACATGCTCGAGTTGTTCTGCTGAAAAAGACCTTCGCACAACACTGCCATCCCTGATTGAAGAGTCTCATCCACGACTGGTTGTGGCTCGTCCTTCTTACAGGAAAACAAAATGATAACTAAGAAAATAAGACTAATTAAACGCATAACTCACAGATATTAAATAGTTTGTTCCGGGCATGACATACGAACGGATGTACGCATACGACTGATTAAAAATGTTCTTTACATTGAACTGTAAATTCAAGTGTTGCTTCTCATTAAATTGAAAAGTGTGAAAGAGACTTATGTCTGTCACCAAAAATCCTTCGACTTCATTTTGAGGTACATTCTCATTCAACGAATAACGTTTTGAAACGGCGTAATTGGAAAGCCGAAGCCCTGTCTTGTTGAAATGGACGGATAGATCAAAATTTCCCGTGTGTACAGGAATGTACGCTACCTGATGTTTGTAGGTCGGAGAAGTTTCATCCGTATAGTCCAATGTTCGCTGATAGGTATAATTCAAAATCACTTGGATCTTCCATTTCTTGGTCAATTTCCAGTTGATGTCCGTCATAAGCTCCAAACCATATACCCGTGTTTTTCCTATATTCTGCATTGACCATACAAACAAATTCTGTGTTGGAACCGCAACAATCTTATTCTTCACAAGGTTGACAAAAACATTTGATCGAATATGTACATCTAGTTTTTTGGCAATTGGAACAACAGAAATTCCATAATTGAATTGATGTGCATCTTCTGGGAGCAAGAGGTTATTTCCAATATTATTGTAGTAAAGCTCATTAAACGTTGGCATCCGAAAGGAGTTTCTGTACCAAAATATGTGTTTTGAATGCTTGCTAAACTCTCCGGCGGTGAAAGAAACAAAAGGATTAAACCTAAATCTATCTGGAGCATTCTCGCCGTTATTGTTACGCTCACTCACGTATTGCGTCGAAACATGAATCCGCGCAGCTATCTTGCGTTTATCCATCAATAATCCAAGAATACTGTAATTGTGAAAACGAACAGGCTCTGCAAACAAACTATCATTAACTATCAAGTCAGCGACGAACTCTTCCGTTCCAGCGAACACGGTAAAACCATTCAAATAGTAGCGTGCTGATAGCCCTGCACTCAAACTTCTGTTTACATATTCGGTTTCAATTCCTCCGATTGTATTCAAGTAGTCTGGATCGCTATACATTAAATTATTCTGCGTCGCACTGGCATGGAGTCTAAGTGAAAAACGTGAATTCCAGTAGGAAAAATCAGAAAAAACATTTTTCTCTGAAGTTGCCAAGTGCTCGTTCTGCGTTTGATTGTAAAGTATTACGGCTCCCGGAAGTCCTTGTTTAATCTCTTTCTGCTTATACCCTACCCTGAAAGCTTTGTTGTGATAATTCAGACCAAACGTCCCTCCAAAATTGAGGTCTTCATAGTCGTTATTCTGACGAACAGCATCAATCGTCTGTAGGCCATTTTCGAATTGGTACGGATATGCTCCAGAAGCCTTTCTTATTCCTCCATAAGCACTTAGCATTACCTTTTTAGGATTATACTTCACACCCAAATAGGCATCTGTTCGATTGAATGAACCGTACTTCACACTTGCTCGAACCCCAAGCGTATCATCTTTCATGAATGTATTTTCAAAGCTTTGAATAAGAATGGAACTTCCCGAAAGTTGAGATGAAACAGGAATACTTGAACTCCACGTTTTCCCTTTCGTACTGGCAACTCCAACAAGATTTTCCGTTTGAATCTGCCCGAGGTTTACTTGTCCAGTTTGTGAATTCTGCACTCCAAAACCGTCCACAACGATTGCCGTATGATTTGCTCCTAGCCCTCTCATAGAAACTGTCTTCAGTCCGCCGAGTCCGCCATAAGACTTTAAATTCGCACCAGAGATTTTGCGCAAGAGTTCCCCCAGATCATTCGGTTGCAATTCACGAATCTGATCCTCTGAAATGACTGTACGCACTCTTCTATCGGGAATCACGATATGCGAAAAAGAATGCCGAACAACCACCTCTTCAACCTGCTGAATAGTATCTTGCTGCCCATAAGCGGACAAAGAAAAGAACAACGCTATGATCGTAATGAACACCATAAACTGAGGAGTGAGTCCTCGAATAAATTTACTTGATTACTTTCTGCGTCGATGTCCCTGCACTGGTCGTTACCTCAACGAAATAAACGCCTGAAGATAGATTTGAAAAGTCGACAGTGGACTTCTGAACGTGCGTTGACTCATAGAATACCTGCCCATTCATGTCATAGATTCGAACAACTCCCTCTTCTGCTTCTATCGTTAAATTCTCCTTCACTGGATTTGGATACACATTGAACAGAGAAGCATCAATTTCACTGACTCCAATTGGCCAAGCATAGACAAATTCGTCAACGGCGAAATATGCAGGAGTATTCATTCCAAACTGTCCATTATCCGAAGATTCAAAACGAAAACTCAGAGAGTTTGGAGGGAAGCCTAAGGAATCAAACAAGCTTATCTCTACCCACGAGTCGACAATGTAATCGAGCGTACTATCTGCAAAGCGATAATCTGCCAAGAAGAACTCGATAGAATCTATTTGGGTACCTGAATAATCCTCCGCGATGATCCAAACTTTAAAAAAATCTTCACCGTTAGTTCCATCGGGCTGTCCGTTCGCGTCATTGGGGGATCCAAACTGTTTAGCAAAAGCATCACCATCTCTCATTGAAATAGCAGCATAAGTAGCATTCGTGATTTTCAATGAATGAATCTGCACATATTCTGTCGTTCCTGTAATTTCTGGTATTCTGTATGCGACAGCGTAATTTTCAGAACCGTTACTCCCTATCCCAGGATACGCACTGTATTGGTTAGACCATCCAGGTGTTGTGTTGTCCGTAACATTTGAAATTGAGAATCCATCCCATGATCCCCATGCTGTGTCATAAACGTTGTTAAATTGGAGTTCACCAAAAATGAAATCTCCATTTCCTGCGGAACCGTTATCATAGGATTCTGCCGAAAGCATAAAAGAATCAAAGTCAACGGTATCCTGTGCTTGTGTTGATGCTCCAAGCAATAAAGCTGCTGCTAATACGTAATTTTTCTTCATCGTTTAAATAATTAAAATGTTTAACGTTGAAGAAATCAGTTGAAGAAAATGGTATGCCACGAAGCCATACTAAATCCGACCTTTATCTGAAGTCTTCCTTAATAAATGACTTTGGCAAGTATTCTGACTTACACCTTATCGATTTTGTCTTCCCATTCCGTTTTGAGTTTGGAACAGTGACCTGTTAAAACCGACTTTTAGTGCTTACAGCTGCAGATACAGTTCTGGATTTTCACCAGATTCCTTTTTAATCACAACGCGTGAGCCTAAAGTCGAGACGAAAGTACAACAATTATTAGAATTCAAAATATGATCTTATCCTAAGAGGAATATGATTGCGCTCAATGCCTAGATTGGATCATCTATGACAGCATCGTTTACAGGCGGTCTTTTGCCTTTTTCAAACGTTATATAGACCGATGAAATTTTTCGGAAAGAACTGGCTTTTATTTCTTTTTTTCGGGTTAGTTCAGAATCCACTGCGCACAAATCATACGCCTTACCATAAACCCGGGGACCAATTTTTTGTGTTTTTAAGAGGTAAAGAACCCAAGTTTCATCGCCAATGATCTTATCGAGAATGAAAAATTTCTGTCCATCTTCCGTTTTGAAAAATTTCTTTACTGCGGTTTTAAAATTCAACTCTTTGTTGGCATCAAGGGATCGAATCCGCAACTCTTGCCCAAGCATTGGATTCTTGAATTTGAAGAGAATCACCGCAAAAATTAGCAATGCGACAACGTTTACACTAAGTAAATCTGGTGTCGCCGAATAACCAATAAAAGGCGCATTCATCTCATATCCTAGAGGAATAGAAAATCCCTGCGAGAGGTCATATTGCAATCTAATATGAGAACTATAAATACTCTGCTCGATATACTCTACGAACTGAGGTGCGACCCAAAGGATCATCAAAAATTTAGCCGCCTCAACTTTTTTTAGTTCAAGTATAAAAATGAAAATACCAAGAAGACTTAGAGCCAATGAAAACCCTTCGTTATAATAAAAATAGGGTATTCCCTGAAGGATTCTACCGATGTTGAGCAGACTTAATGCAAGGATCACATAATGAATATAGGCGTGCAATCCCCACAATGGGCTTTTCTCCAATCTCGCAAGCATCCTAGCTATTTCTGTCAAGCTTAAATGAGTACTGCAACATAATTGTTCTTGGCTGCTCAATCTTCAAAGGACGCAAGGAATATGAACGATTCAGGAAGTTAGCACTGATCACTGCAACCTTATGTTTCTCGTTGATACTGTACGATACTCGCGCGTCGAAAATCCAGTTTCCGAAACGGTGGTTTTCATAATAATCCATGTATCGAATGTCCTGAATATAAGGTGAGTTATCTGTAATATTTTCGAAATCTTCAATAACTCCGTCCATGTTGATAATCTTACTGAAGTACTTGGCACTAAACCCAATACTGATTTTTTTCTTTATCGTGAATTCGACATCCCCCTTGACATTATGAAGGAACCTGTATTTCAAAATACGAGAAGAAGAATCCAACGAAGTAGAATTATAGCTGTAGTCTCCAACAATAAGATCATTGGCATAAACAAGGTCTGGCGACAAAGTCTTCGGAACAATGTAGTTATACCCTGTTATGAAAGTCATGTCCACAGATTTACCAAGTTTGGCTTTCCCAGCAAATGACGCGTCAATACCGAGAACTCTTGACTCTCCCGTATTCATGAATTTGAATCCAGCAAAATTACTAGGATCAGATGGGTCATCTCCCCAGAAACCAAAGAGATACTCTATTGTATTCTGATACTCCTGCCAGAAAGCGGCAATATCCAAATACCCGTAGATTCCACCAAATTTCAGTCCTTGCTTAATTCCTACCTCTGCATTCCAGCTGCTTTCAGGTTTCAACGTTGGATTTGGGAAAACTCCAAAATTCCCCACGCCCGTCCGAATAAAACGCTCAGTAATTGTGGGGAAGCGATACCCCTGCCCATAAGAAGCGCGCAAGTATGTTTCCTGATATAATTTGATACTTGTTCCCGCTCGAAAAATTGGCTTCAGTGCTGTTATCGTATCATTCAGTGCGAAGTACTCAAGTCGTCCACCAACTGAGAGGTTAAGTGTCTTCTTGAATTTCTTTTCCAACTGCGTGTATGCCGAGACATTCAACATTTTGTTGTTTGGGCTACCCGAACCGACATATAGATTTGCAAATGAGTTCGTATATGTACCTGTTACACCTCCAACGAAATCCAAATCAAATAAATTCACGTAGGTCTTTCGGAACATGTAATCGCCATAATAAGTAGTTGCGCGATTTGACTGATTTGCCGTCATTTCATTATCGGCATGCAAAATTCGCGTTCTGAAATTGTGCTTCCCATTTGTTTGTGTGTGAAAGTTCAGGAATGGATCAACATTGAAAATAAACTGATTTCTAAGGAAAACAGCACCGGGATAACCAGAATACAATCCACTAGAATCGTTCAGCCATGCAAAAGACATATTTGATTGAGAATACATAACGTTACCATTTATTCCGTAACTCATTCCCTTGTATTTCTTTGATCTGTGGCGAATATTGAAATTGAATCGCGCACGCTTAGCAGACATTTGCTGTTCATTAAAATTTGAGATTGTGTCTTCTGTTACAAACTCATCTGTTACTGGCGGTCCTATGTAGCCATGATCATAATTTACGTTTGCACCAAACACTAGATCCCAGTTCTTAACCATTCGCGAATGCAACAGGTTTGCACCAGTTATCAATGGAAAATTGTTCCCCCAAGCTGCTCCTTCTATTCCTGGCTTCGAATACATTCCTGTGTACACATTCACCTTTGTTTTTGGTTTTGCTTTTGGATAGGCCGTTCGAATATGTATCGATCCTGAAAGTGCAGAGCTTCCAGACAATACCGATGCAGCACCTTTAACTACCTCAATTTGATGAATGTTTTCTACTGGAATAAATCCCCATTCAGGTCGTCCAGCATCACCTGAAAGCATTGGCATGTCATCTACAATAACAGCTACCTTTGAGCCAACTCCAAACGTAAATCCTGAACCTCCACGAATCTGTGGTTCTCCATCCAAAATGTTCAGTCCAGGTGTTTGATCCAATGCGGTTTCTATGCTTCGTGTATTCTTGTTTTCAATAATTTCTGGACGTAAAACGATCATGGTAACCGTTTGATCTTCCAGCGGCTTATCGAACTTACCAACCTTTACCTCCATCTCGTCAATATCCTGAACAAAGAAGGGCAAAAGCTTAATGTTATGCGTTAATGTTAATCCCTCGCCTATTGTTACACGAAAAGTATCTGTAACCATTGAAGAATACCGACAGATGATTCTTACATTTCCCGCCGGCAATTCCATTTCATACTTTCCATCAAAATCAGTACTCGCACCGATAGTAACATCTTCCTTGTAGATAACTGAAGCTCCCATAATTGGGTCTCCCTTCTCATCCACAACAATTCCTTTCAACTTCCCAGTCTGCGCCTGAGAGAACAATCCAATCAAAACAAAAACTCCAAATAGTACTTTCTTCATAAGTTCCATAAAAAAGGGCCGTATAGTATTATACGACCCGAAAATAGCTTTTTTTCTTATCTTAATTCTTCAAGATTTCGAATTTGTAAGTTTTGTTATTGGCTGCAACATGTACAAAGTAAACTCCAGAAACTTCTGTAAAAGGAATTTCGTTTTCCACTTCACCTGATTGAACAGCTTGTCCCATCACGTTATATACAGTGTAATCACCATCTAACTTAGTTGAAGAGATTACGCTAATTGCATTTGTCGTGTTATTCATTGAAACAACAATTCCGTCATTTGCATTTTCTTCAAGTCCAACCGGATTGTAGATTAACTGTACATCATCGATAAAAATCTCATCACTTGCACTACCTCCACCACCAATCTCATTGGTTGTAAATGTTGCAAGAATGTACGCCTGGTTCGCTGTTGCAGCTGGCCCACTATAGACAAAAGGAACTGCAAATCGCATCCAACTATTGTTTGTACTTGGATAGTTCAAAACTGCTGTAGCAACAACTTCTGCAGCTGAGCCAGCATCTTCTGGATCACGGTAATCGTAGTTTGTGTGCAACGTTGCCTTCATTCGTGCTATATCGCTTCCAGTAACAGGTTTGAATTTCGCCCAAAAAACAATTGAATCTGGCTGATCCGTTAAGGGTTGAGAGAAATCGGGATTTCCTGTGATCGTGTAATTATAGTTTTCAGGCGCGGTAGGTGTTGTACTTCCCATTTCAATTCGTCCCAAAGTAACATTCCCATTCGCGATAATCCCCAAAACACTGTTCGCCCAAATTCTGCAACTTTTCGTACCTGAAGATCCAGGGCGTACATCTGAAGACTGTTCGATTTGGTTATTCGCAAAACTTGACCATGTACCCGACCCAGTTAAAAAACTGTTCCAGTTAACTGGCTCTTCGTTTCCAGCAACAGCTTCCCACTGTTCCATATCCCCATTCGTTATCTGACCTTGCCCGAATGTAAATACACCAACGCAACTAGCGACAGTAAATAGTAATATTTTCTTCATATAGATTGAATTTAGTTTCCGACAAATATATGACATTCTAGTCTTCGACGAAACATTCCTTTTGATAATTAAGAACCGTCAAATGTTAATTCAGTCGCCTAATCTATCAACTATTCCGAAACGAGTAACGTTTTAGATGTAGATGAAACGTAATACACTGGAAATCATGAAAGCAGAGGAGATTGATAAAATCAATGAGGCGAATCTTATTTTACGTCATTTCGTAGATTTAAGTGCAAGGCTTCTTCCTTTTTTGGATGAGCTTCAAAGAAAAAAAGATCCATCATTGGAGGAACTGAAGAACAGAAACAAGATTATAACTGTTTTTCAAAACTATAATTTCGATACACATACGTCTGAAATGTTGATTGGATCCAATATCCTCGAATTGATCAGAAAAACATTTGAGAACATTTCACAAAGCTCTTATTTTTTAAAGCCTGGACAAAAGAATGGTACCCTTCACCATTTTCTTGATGAGTACCATCGATTAACAGACAATTGGTATCACGTATCAACAAATTGATTCGTCTTCACTAAATTCGCCAAATGACGAAGACAAATGATCCAGGTCTAGGATCGAATTACAAAAGCAAAATACGCCGTTTAATAAATGAGGACGGATCTTACAACATCAAACGACATGGTGGACTTAGACGAGTTCGTGATTTTTACAAATTTCTAATTGATCTTAATTGGTGGCAGTTTGTTGGACTCTCACTCTTCTCCTATATACTCATCAATACACTCTTCGCTTGCATTTATTTGCTTATTGGAGTAGATCAGATTTCTGGAATCAACGATCTGCACTCTCCGTTCTTAAACGCTTTCTTCTTCTCAATTCAAACGCTTACAACTGTTGGGTACGGTCATCTTTCTCCACTTGGTTTGGGAACAAACATAGTTGCGTCCTTCGAATCATTTCTTGGCTTGATGGGGATCGCTCTGATTACAGGTTTGCTCTACGGACGTTTTTCAAAACCATCAAGTAAAATTGCCTTTTCGAAAAATGTAATCATTACTCCTCACAAAGAAGGGAACGCTGTAATGTTCAAAATGGTAAATCAGCGAAACTCGATATTGTTAAATGCCTCGGTGAAAGTCCTCTTGATTCTTGACAAAAGTTCTGCTCCTGAGGACACAATGAAAGAATACCATCGGGTTTCCTTGGAGGTTGATGCAATTGACTTCTTCCCGTTAACATGGACAGTCGTTCACGAAATAAATGAAGAGTCGCCGCTTTTCAACACCTCATTTGAAGAAGTAAAATTGCGCAATGCAGAGCTTATCATTCTCGTTGAAGCCTTCGACGAAACACATAGTCAAATTGTTATGGAAAGACGTTCATATGGTGGAGAACAGTGGCTAAAAAATGTCAAGTTCGATCGAAACTTCAGAACCAATGAAGCTGGAGAGATTGAATTATTCATAAAGGAAATTGATAATCTCAGTTCTCTGGACAAATAGCCATTCAACAAACCCTTTTTGTTATTTTTGATGCTATGAAAATGCCGCAAGATAAAATGGCTAAATCACTTCCCATAATGGAGCATTTTTTCACCATTCAAGGTGAAGGCTATCACAGTGGGAGAGCTGCCTACTTTATTCGTACAGAAGGATGTGATGTGGGTTGCGTTTGGTGCGACGTAAAGGAAAGTTGGGAGATCAACAACGACGATTTTATGACAACAGAAGAACTTATTCAAGTAATAAGTGATACTAATACGGACTTCTGCGTTATTACCGGCGGAGAACCGTGCATGCATGATTTAACACATTTAACAGACGCATTGAAGACTGAAGGGTATGAAATTGCTTTGGAAACCTCTGGGTGCTATCCATTGAAAGGAACCATTGATTGGTATTGTTTTTCACCGAAAAAATTCAAAGCACA
>Ga0316205_10003921_pt1 | contig 13524 bp, 11 predicted proteins | sample 3monthpyrite_MG_FD_204941 | JGI IMG/M metagenome (GOLD analysis project Ga0316205, IMG submission 204941) | Microbial mat bacterial communities from mineral coupon in-situ incubated in ocean water Damariscotta River, Maine, United States -... | ecosystem: Environmental > Aquatic > Marine >... | reverse complement strand
TAGTACAGGTTGTTGTGGTTAGCTGGCTTTTGGTGTTCGTAGCACCTTAGGTCAGCGATTTTATTTAATCTTGGTTTAGGTTATTGTTTTTTCGATAGTCTTCTCCTTGTTTTTTGTACGCTGGGTTTTCAGGTACAACATATAATAGTAATGGTTCGATAATGGTGACACGATTATTATTGTGGGTGTTGTTAATTCACGTTGTTAATGCGTAAATGTATTTACCAACAAAAATAATCAGCACAAACTCTAGCATGGGGTTTGTTTAGTTGGCAAAGGCTTTTTTTGAATAAAAATAGAAAGAAAAGAATCGCTAATAAAATCTGATCGTTTAATTAATGTGCACGTAACTATAGTGTCGCCGTTTTGGCTAGTTTATGATTATTTAGAAGCATAATTTGTCCGCAATGTCTCATTTGCAGTCAGTCGCAACCTGGCAAATACATCAAAAAGCAGACATTGAACGCTGAGTTCACCAGACCGAAAAGTTACGTGGCTTTTGTGGTATTATAGCGAAGCGCCACAAAAGATGCGTAACTTTTTGTGTCTGCGTGTAACGTTTTGTTAGCACTGTTTTTATTTTATGAGGGATGATCAACTATTTTCTTTTCAGATATAATTAACTGATTATCTTTTATTTTTATTTTAAAATAGCCCTCACTCAGATTTATAAAAAAGTAATACTCTAAATTTGTTACTTCTCCTTTGCTATTAGTTATTATTTTATAATAACAATCTTTTTCTGAGTTGCATCCTTCATTCCATGCCCAGTTATTAAATGGAGCATCATACCAATTAAATGATCTTGTTCCTAAAGTATCGGCAATGTAAATCCCTTGACGGATGCTTTTCTCAGAACAATGCTGTTCTAATATCGATACTTCTTTAGATTGATATAATGTAACGCATTTTTCACCTACAGATAGAATCTGTTTTGTTAATGATTCAGGTGCGTTGTTAATATTATTTGATTTGAAGGCATCTATACTATTAGCATTACATGCAGATAAAATAAATAATTGAAATAACAATATATTAAGTATTTTCATGATAAAGCCTCAAAATATATTTTTAATAAGTGATTTTGGATTTTGTTTTATACCGTTGAGTTTTATCTCTATATGGATATGATTGGTTATGCCAGGGTATTTATTTAATAAGCTTTGCGATGTTCCAATCTGTTGACCAGGCTTCACAGCTTTATTGACAATATTTGATGTTGGTTTCATATAAAATATTTTTACTTCAAGCCCCTGATGCGCTCCTGTTCCTTTAATTAGTAAGCCTGTAAAGGACATGTCACTTGCGTACGGATATGCTACTCGTATAACTTTTCCTTCAATTGGTGATAGTATTGGCGTACCTAATTGCGTAGTTATATCGATGCCATTATGCTTTCTTGAACCTCTGGGAGCGCCAAAGTGCCCTTGACCCCATTTGTCATTTTTTCTTATTGTTCCATTTAAGACAGGGTTAGATATTACAATTTTATTTGGTATTGCCATTGTATTTCCTTATGTTGTTTTATTTGGGTGCTAACTAGTTGATATGAAGCCACCTAAGGCATCCTATTTATTATAATATACCGCAATCTAAGGCGCCCTATTACGATATTTAAGGGGTAAAAGGCGCCTTTTTGCGATATTGCCATGTTCTATGCCATAATCAGTCAGCATAAGCTCACGTTACATATCTTCTCAAATATACCATGATTTGGACTTCGTTTGCTTAGTGGGAGAAAAACACGAACGACCAATATAGCAGGGAGTTTTATCATGTGTATCAGGGGCCAGATTATATATCCTGCGCTTTCAAAATTCTCAATAAACAAGATTGTTGGTTTTACTATATTAGCAAACTATAAAAGACTGCTTTGTGGTGTTCAGCGACCACTTTGCTTTTAAACCCATCAATCACAGACCTGTCATTAATTATGGTCGCTACATCAGGAAAGCGGAGCTTTTAGTTTTTACTCTGACCCAAATATTTCATAACAAAAAAAGGCCTAGATATAATCTAGGCCTTCGTTTTTACTGCGCTCTTAACATGGTTGTCCGTATAAGCTGACTAAAAAACTCACATGGTTATCATGTGAGTTTTTAACAGTGCCGCCCCACTCAGAGTCGCAGAGTTACGGTGCTGGCGTAACTGGTGTAATCGAGAAGAGCATATCAACTATCACTCTCTCTGTCGTAGTATTCCGACCACTCTCTGTAACAGTATAGTGGTACATTCTCCCCGTACTATCATTCAAATTGAAGATAGAAAAATCATCATTGCAATAAGCCTGGTAGAAATGCACCAGTTCATCATCTCCATCTCTTAATACTGGATTATCATCATCTTTTTCCCATACCGCCGCGTCAATTGTTATACATGCATTCGGTAATATCGGTACTTTTATTGTATTTTCGGTACTTTGCACACCATTAGCATTAATTGGGATACCCTCGCCTTTTTTAAAGCTGGTCGGTTCACTAGTCTCATTTTGTTTAGCTATTATTTTACCGTTAGCCTTAATTTCCCAGTAGATCTCGCATGAAGTGTCATTCTTAGTGACATCCGTAATAGCAGGAATAAGATCACCAAAAAAACACTCACCCGAACTATCAGGAAAACCACCAGATGAACACCGTTCTGGAAAATATTCAGTAACAACACGTTGGTCTATGCATTCAATGCCAGTTAACCCTGCTATGTTGATAAACATATCTTGTTGAACAGCTGACGTTGTAGTCTGCAATACTGCCGCTGAAAAGGCAGGGCTACCGTTTATTTTTAGATAGATTCGATAATAGTAATTATGATCGACAACTGTCGTGTCATTAATAACAACATCTAATGGCACCGACAAATCTGTAACCGTGCCAGTGCCTGCACTTACCAATGCATCGTAGCAAGTATAATTATCATCACAATTTGTTACACTTGTTACTGCAGCGTTTAAAGCCACTTCCTGTCGACGTACTTCATATTCAACCTGTGTGCTGCTATCAAATACTGGTATCGTAAAACCAAGTGTTATATTGGTTTTCTCCGCTGATACAATGGCCGTATTGTTAGTTGTTTTAAAAGAAGTGAATACAGTTGGCTGCGGATCAAACGCATCTTTTAACAGGTCACCATCGGTATCATCTGTGTTTGGATCAGTTATCCAGTGAATATTGTTAAGATCGGTTTTATCTAGTTCTTCATCATCATTTATACCATCACCATCTGTATCTGCTACCAGTGGATTAGAACGTACAATTCTGGTTGTAGCTATGCTACCGCCTGAACCAGTTACGCTTAACTCAAAACCATTTAACTCTTCGTAATCAGTCAGCAAATCTAGGTCTGAATGCGCGCTATCTGGTCTTGTTCCGGCAAAAAACTCCTGACGCGAACCCACACCATCCAGATCGGCATCTTCCATATACACTAAATTCAGCTCGTCTCCTGCTACGAGCTCTAACGCGTTAAAATCAAACCCGTTATCCAGTGCTGTGTAGTCGGCAAGTGTTGGAGTTACACCATCGCTAGTCAAATGCACCGCAACCCAGTATCGTCTCTCTGCTTCATTTGCAGCAAAACCGTTTCGAACAGAATCCAGTGAACCATTAGCATCTACGGTGTAAGGTATTTTCAGGATATCTGTCATTACATCCTGTACCGAAACACGATTAGATGAGTCTGCCTTGGTTGCTACCTGATAACGCTCAGAAGGCAAGCTGTTACCATAATCTATTATCACTGAGGCTGTATTGGCATTAATGCCCGTTTCCCTGTCAGAAAAAGCGACGCCATTCTTATCAACAACATCACTCAAAGCAACATTTATGATGAGCCCGCTCGCATCTCTTAATAAGGCTCTTGCTGCACCTAAACCGAGATCCTTTTTTTCAAAAACAAGTAGCCCGGTCTTATCCGTTGGCCCTAAAGGAATACTTGAGAAGCTACCAAATTGAGTATCCAGTTCAAGATTGCCAACGGGTATTTTTTCGCCACGGTTTATCGTGTCAACCATTACGGCACCCAACGTTAAACTATTGACGCGAAAAGAAATATCTCCATCATTAATTACCTGCACACTAAGCCCTATTGTACCGCCAGTAGTTGTAACATTACTACTTGTTCCAAACTCCTCATATTCACTGAGTGATTGTTGATTTTCGAGACTTTGTTCTTCGGTAAAGCTGAAACCCGACTCATTAGTCCTTGTATCAGAGAATTCATAATTAAGCGTGGCGGAACCTGATACTCCACCTAGCACGCCGGCACTATATCCCAGAGTCAGTTCAGCGCCGACGGTATGTGTTTGCTCAACCGAGTGACTGTTACTGGAGGTATCGCTGGTCGTGAGAACATTGGAGGTTAAGTTTGAATTCTCTACTCCCGATTGTGCAGTGTTACCCTCGCTGTCGGTATAGTCCAACGTAATGCTCGGCACGGATTTGATTTCAACACGCAACTTGGGAACATCAGCAATAAGCGGATTGAAGAGGAAGTTATCGACATCTGAATTAAAGCCAGCGGCTTCTTCTAAATCAGAATATCCGTCACCATCGGTATCTTCTAAATCTGGTGATGTACCTAGTACAGCTTCTTCTGCATTAGTTAGACCATCTTTATCTGAGTCTTCAGAACCAGATCCACTTTCACAAGCGCTTATAAATGTGACAATAGTCAGCGTTGAAATTAACATCAAAGGTTTCAGAGACCAACCTGAAAGCTTTGACAGCCTATTTGGGTTTGTATGTATATCATTTTTGCTGTTCATAAATGTTCCTATTAGCATCATAACCCGCGCGCATAATTAGATTAATCGCCCGGTTCCTATTTTCGTTTTGAGTTAATTTAAATAACCCACTATTTTTTAGTTCGGGCACAATAGATTGCATTACAGGCACCGATATAAACTAAGACCCGTATTGTGCATAGTTTTTTCTAACGCGGGTAGTAGACATAGGTCTGTGTTGGGCACAGACTTTAGTCTGTATTGAAATAAATATAACGAGTTATAAATTCATACTTATGAGAGGATAACCGGACTAAAAATATGAACAGACCCATTAGGGTTTTTGATTTTAGTTCTCAACCCCGATAAAGCATAACGCAGGATAATGGTTTGAATAACACGATCGATCGAGACATTTTTGAAGATAAAATACTGGTTGAACAAATCACCATGCTATACCGATCGATGGTGCCGATTTTGATGATTAATCTGCTGGTAAGCTCAGCACTGGCCTATGGCCTTTGGGAGGTGGTGTCACATACTGTACTGGTTGTCTGGATTAGCCTGATGATAATCATGTTGTTGATTCGAGCTGTTATATATGCGGTTTATCGACGTCAGTTTAAACCCGAACAGATTAAACATTACGGTTTGTTATTGACTGTGGGTAGCGCCACTGCAGGGTTAATTTGGGGAATAGGTGGTGCTGTAATGTTGCCGCTGGATAATTTGGAGTACCAACTGTTTATATTGATTGTGCTAGCGGCTATGGGCGTTGGCTCAACTTCATCTCTTTATATTTATCTGCCCGCCTTTTTTGCGTTTTTTCCTATTCTGATGCTACCCATTGGTATTAAACTAATTTATATCGGTGGCACCATTCAATTGTCACTTGGTGTGATGATCATTATTTACGTTATTGCGATTTCTTCCTTTAATATAAATATTAACCGCACACTAAAAGAGAGTCTTCGGTTACGTTTCGAGAATACTGATCTGGTAGAGAAACTACGAGAACAAAAAAATGAAGCGGATAATGCCAATATGGCAAAATCAAAGTTTCTTGCTGCTGCCAGTCACGATTTACGTCAACCACTATATGCGTTAAACCTTTTTACTTCGATATTAGAAGGCCTTGTTAAGTCACCTGAAGTGCTTCGGGTTGTTGCCCAAATAAAAACCTCGGGGGAGTCGATGAAAAGCATGTTTAACACGCTGCTAAATATCTCTCAGCTCGATGCCGGTGTGATGAACCCGGAGAAAACTAATTTTTTACTGCAACCCCTGTTTGAAAATCTGGCGAATGATTTTGACCTGTTGGCAAAAAATAAAAACTTATTAATTCATTGGCCCTCTTGTGCTTTTGCAGTGCGTAGCGACCGGGAATTAATCGAACAGATACTTCGTAACTTTATATCAAATGCCATTCGGTATACCGATAAGGGCAGTATCACTATAAGTTGCGTAGATAAAAATGAACAGCTAATAGTCAATGTCACTGACACCGGAATAGGTATCTCTGAGGAAAATAAGAAAGCCATTTTCGAAGAGTATAAACAAATCGGTAACCCGGAGAGAGATAAAAAGAAAGGTCTGGGGCTTGGGCTGGCTATTGTTCAACGCACAGCAGACCTGCTCGAACATAACATCACCGTTGAGTCACAAGTGAACCAGGGGTCAACTTTTTCTATCAGCATTGAGCAAGCCAATATTGCAGATTGTGAAGTTAAGCAAAATTTAGTCGAGCATGATAACCCTGAGAGTAGTGGTGACACTTTAATTGTGGTGGTAGATGATGATGCTGCTGTGCTTGAAGGCACGCAAATCTTATTTCAAAGCTGGGGCTGTACGGTTATTGCGGCGACTGATAAGGAGCAGGTTCATGTCTTGCTGAAACAGAGTAATCAGAAACCGGATGGTATTATTGCCGACTATCGATTACGTAATGATGAAACAGGTGTTGCGGTGATTCAATCAATTCATGCAGCATTTCATGACAAAATTCCAGCCTTAATTGTGACGGGTGATATTGAAGTTGATCGCTTAAAAGATGTCGACAGAAGTGGTATTCAAATGCTGCCTAAACCTGTTAGCCCATTAAAGTTACGGACTTTTCTGCGTCATGTTGAAAAGTTTAAATCAGTGAATGGTTAAAGAGGGTTTGTAGAAGGGCGTAAACCCAATTGAGGTGTTTAGTAAATATTTAGGGTTAGAGTCAACGCCAGCAAGTTAAGCTGTTCTTCTGTAGGTGTTCCTTCAGGTGCACAAAAAAGTGGCTATGAAATAGATCGTTAGTGTGCACCTAAAGGAGCACCTACAGGGTTATTCTCTTATTTACAGATTCTATTTATCCACATTCAAACTTGTATGAAATCGTCCATAACATTAATACTCTTTTGTAATAACAGTATGAAGCTATAAGTAATGCCTGTAGGCAGACATAGGTCTGTATTGATTACAGACTTTAGTATGGTTTACTAAAAATCATCAAGTTATAGCTTCATACTTATGAGAGGATGGCCAAGCTAAAAAAATGGGCAGGACAAATTAGGTTTAAATTTCGTTATAAATTTTAGATTCTCAATCACCGATAAACATAACTTAAGGATAATTTATTGAATATCGCGACCAATCAAAACGCTTTGCAAGACAAAATACTGGTTGAACAAATCATCATTCTATACCGTTCAACGATGACTTCGTTTTTATTTCATCTGCTGACTAGTTCGATCCTGGCATACGCCCTTTGGGAAGTGGTGCCGCAAACCATATTGATCATCTGGATGAGCCTGATGATTACCATACAGCTCACTCGTGGGCTTCTGTTTTTCATTTATCGACAGCATTTTAAGCCCGAACAGGCTAAAATATACGGCTTATTTTTCTCTATTGGCACTGCCTTTTCAGGGCTAATTTGGGGCTTGGGTGGCGCTGTGATGCTGCCCTTGGTCAATCTGGAATATCAACTAATAATAGTGTTTTTATTGGCAGTGCTGGGTCTTGCCGCAAATGCGACTCTCTATATTTACCTGCCAGCCTTTTTTGCTTTTGTTCTGATTTTATTGCTACCCCCGTCTATCCAATTTTTTTATATCGGTGGCGCCATTCAATTATCACTCGGTGCGCTATTCATCGCTGCCACGATTATTTTTCCCATCTTAACCATAAGTAATAACCGCGCAATGAAAGAGAGCATTAGATTACGTTTTGAAAATATTGACCTGGTAGAACAACTCCGTAAACAAAAAAATGAAGCTGAAAATGCCAACCTGGCCAAATCAAAATTTCTGGCGGCTGCCAGTCACGATTTACGTCAACCGCTGTACGCTTCGAGCCTGTTTACCTCGGTGCTTGAAGAAATCACCAAGGATCCTGAAGTGCTTCGGGTCGTTGCCCAAATAAAAACCTCGGGTGAATCAATGAAAAGCATGTTTAACGCACTGCTCAATATCTCTCAGCTCGATGCAGGGGTAATGCACCCGGATAAAACCCATTTTTTACTGCAGCCCCTGTTTGAAACCCTGGCGAATGATTTTGACCCGCTGGCAAAACAGAAAAAATTATTAATTCATTGGCCAGCCGATGTTTTTGCTGTTCATAGTGACCGAGAATTAGTTGAACAAATACTTCGAAATTTTATTTCAAATGCCATTCGTTATACCGATAAGGGCAGCATTACTATTTGTTGTGAAGTCAAAAATGAGATCAATAATAAAGCCGGAAATAATCAGGTTGTTATCAATGTAACGGACACCGGTATCGGGATTTCTGAGGACAATCAAAAAGCTATTTTTGATGAATATAAACAAATCAGTAACTCGGAACGCGATCGCACAAAAGGCCTGGGGTTAGGGTTGGCCATAGTTCAACGTACTGCCGACCTGCTGCAACATGACATCACGCTTAAGTCACAACTCAATCAGGGCTCCAGCTTTTCTATCAGCATTGAACAAGCCAATATTGAAGATTGTGTCATTAAACAGAATGCAGTGCAGCAGGATATGCTTGAAAAAACTTCTGACACATTGATTGTCGTTATCGATGATGATGTTTCAGTACTTGAAGGCACTCACACCCTGTTTGAAAGCTGGGGTTGCAATGTGATTGCGGCCACCGATCAGCAGCAGGCTCTGAGCTTAATAAAACAAAAGAATCAAATACCTGACGGCATTATTGCCGACTATCGATTACGTAATGATGAAACAGGTGTTACGGTGATTAAATCCATTCATGGCGCATTCAATGACAGAATCCCCGCTTTGATTGTTACCGGTGATATCGAAATTGATCGCTTAAAAGATGTCGACAGAAGTGGATTTCAAATGTTACCTAAACCCGTTAGCGCATTAAAATTACGCACGTTTCTGCACCATGTAGAAAAGTTTAAATTAGCGAATGCTTAGGCGTAAGTCGAGAACGTTTCGACTGCTTGTTTTACTCGGGGTCGACCGGATGATTTATTTGGCTCCGCTTTATTTGGCTCTGCTTTATTCCGCTCTGACCCCAATGCCTGTAAGTTAAGCTTTAAGGCATTGTAAGTACAGCGTATTTGCTTGGCATTTCTCCCCTCTTTGAAAAAGAGGGGCTGGGGGAGATTTTGCTTTTGCTTGTGTATTTTGGCTGTTTATTGTCATGGGTGCTCTCAAATCCCCCTCGATCCCCCTTTTACTAAGGGGGAAGTCCACCGATATTACCCCGCTAATTGCTGTCATTTCATGAACTTATGGCTTAACTTAATGGCAGTGGCTCTGACCCCAATGCCAGTAAGTTAAGCTTTAAGGCATTGTAAGTACAGCGTATTTGCTTGGTATTTCTCCCCTCTTTGAAAAAGAGGGGCTGAGGGAGATTTTGCTTTTGCTTGTGTATTTTGGCTGTTTATTGTCATGGGTGTTCTCAAATCCCCCTCGATCCCCCTTTTACTAACGGGGAAGTCCACCGATATTACCCCGTTAATTGCTGTCATTTCATGAACTTATGGCTTAACTTAATGGCAGTGGCTCTGGTCTTACCCCATTTAATTCTTCGGCAGCTTTAATTAATGCTCAAGTTTCGCCACCCGTGGCAGAAACCTCGGCGCTATACGTGAATGTGCATGATGAATATTATGATGCATCGTGCCGTATACCACGTCTGGCCCGTAAATTAGCAACGCGGGATAAATAATAAACGCAGGCAGTGGAATTGAAAACGTCCCCGCCTGACCCGCGCGATAATGCACCAGATGAAAAAAAACAAAATCATTTATAATGTAACTCACGCGCAACACCAGCCACCAGGCTAAAAATGCCTGCGGTGCCGCCACCAGCAGCGTAAAAAATATGCCACTGCGCAGTAACATCATTACGCCCAGTTCACGCGATATACCGTGCGCACGTATATAACGATAACTGGCTTGCTCATGTTGCGTTAACGCGCCAAAAAATGCCTTAATGGCACCACCGAGAATATGAAATGCATCGGGATCATCAGCGCTGGCGGTAAAGCGGTGATGCCCCAGGTGAATAACCTGGTATTCGGCATAGCCTAAGTTAAACGGCGCAAACGGTATGGGCATGAGCCGGGTAAAATAATCAAGCTGTTGCGGCTTTTTTAAATGCATGAGTTCATGAAACGCAATCATCCAGCGAGTCACCATCACTGTACATAAAACAATCATCCATACCAGCGGCATCACCTGGTTTGCGTAAGCAACAAAACAGGCAAAAATAGCCAGCGTAAAAAACAGCATTTTAAACCGATATTCCACCGCGTCTTTTTCACCGGCGTGGTATTCACTGAAGTCCTGCATGTTTAAACCCATGTAAATAATATTGCTTAATTAGTGGTTTTATCTATTAGTCATCGCCGTGCAATCAGCCCAGTACTTTATTCGGCTCTGACACCATTAATCCATTAATTTTAATACAAGCAGCGTTGTGGCTTAATAAATCTGTACACCTGATTAGGTTAAACTAGAAGATGCACGAAACAACGCTTATGAAAACACAAAACCCCGCACAGTGGCGGGGCTTGTCTTTATGGCACTAGTGCCGTTCAGTCGATTTTAAGTGCGCGCTTTTCGTCTTGCTACACCAATCAAACCCAGCAGACCACTGCCAAATAACCAGACCGCTGCGGGGATCGGGACCGCTGCAACGTTGACTCTATAATCGTATGTTTGTGCGTAAATGATGTCACCCTCGTGTATCTTCCACGTCGTTTGATCTAAATACCAATAGTTCGCACCAGTATGATCGGCACTGACGCCCAAAGTAAAGCCGTTGGTGCTCCCGTCGCCTTCATTGTAAAAATCTAGAGACCATGACGGTGACTCTAGTACGGTTAACGATTGATCTGCGTTCGCCTGGATCGCAAAATGGAAAACCCTACTATCAACGTCTCCATTAAAATCGATCACGCGATCATAATACGGATCATATAAATGGAATTCAGAGCTAACTAGCTCGTCAAATGTGAATCCATAATTAGCACCGGCCTCGAGGACGCGATCGGTCTGGAAAACGAATTGACCATACGTACTATCAATTGTAGATGTGACATCCACCGTTATTAATGCAGCATTTGCACTGGTTGATACAACTAAGGCCGCAGTTACTATTGCCATCTTAAAAATTTTCATTTGGTACTTCCTTTACACATTTAATATTATCGTTCGCGTATCGCGACTAAAGCACTCATCACGCCCCAACGGTATCGGCGACTAGCTACACTTGTTTGATTGATTATATCTGTTTTATATTCACTCACCTATACAGACATAGGTCTGTACCGATACAGAGTTTAGTCTGTATTAAGTTTAAATCGATGAATGCTTAGACAGGATTTAGCAGGAGATTTAAATCCAGTTTATCGGCCTCTAATGCGGCCTGAGTTCGGTTGCTCACACCCAGACATTTAAAAATGGCTGTTATGTGCATTTTTACCGTGGCTTCAGCTAAATCTAAATCTGATGCGATTAGCTTGTTTGAATGGCCATTTTTTAGCCCACTCAAAACCTGTAATTGCCTGGGTGTTAAATCATTGATTGATACGTTAGTTTGCGCTAATGCTTCATGCTCCAGCATATTGGGTGGCGTATAGATGCCGCCAGCTAACACCATTCGCAAGGCGTTCAGCATGATTTCACTGGTGGTGTCTTTATGAATAAAACCGACCGCACCCTTATCCAGCGCGCGTTTTACATCTACCTGTAAATTAGAAGCGGAAAGAATAACCACCGGCAGCGCAGGATAACTTTTTGTTAACTCATCCAACGCCTCAAACCCGTGTTTGCCAGGCAGGTGTAAATCAAGCAGAACCAGATCAAGATCTGAGTTAGACGACACAAATTCTAAGGCTTGCTCGCAAGTAGATGCCTCATGAACTGATACTGTGTCTTCTATTCGACTTAAGGCCTGGCATATTCCCTCGCGGAATAAGGCGTGATCATCTACAACTAAAAATTCCATTTACTGCTCCAACTGTTTCATGGTGCATACTCAAGGAGAACGCGGGAATATGCAACATCCTTTTCGGGTAGTTAAACTGACTGTTGCAGGTAAAAAATCAACTTCACAAAGAATAGAACTCCACACCCTGCGTTTCAACGTGTAAAAACCGGACACCTTGATGCCATTAAAATTTAATTTGTTAGTATTAAATGAAATCAAGTTAGTTCATGTATAGGTGATGGACAATTTTTCAAACCACTTAATATGAAAGCGTCCGCTTTGTGGTGTTCAGCGACCACTTCGCTTTTTTAATCCAGGTAAGACGGCCTTATCTTCATGCATGGACGCTAACACCAGGTAAGCAGACATTTTGAACGCTAAGTTAAGGGGCGCATGCTGTTTTACATCACGCTTGAACACCTTGTTTGGTATGTGGCAGCTCATTTTTCCTCTGTGGGATGAGAAACGCCAGTGAACTTAAAAATGAGTTTGCTAAAGGGTTTATTCATTGGGCGAAAAACATAAGCTGCTGCTGCAGGCATTAACGCGTAGAAAAACATTTCTTCGTTGTCTTGAGCGAAAAATAGCACTAATACAGTGATAATGACAATGGTTATTAGGGTATAAATAGTCCATGCCATTTTAGTATAAAAAGTATAATTATCATTTTTATTGCCTGTCATATTCTTCGATTCCTGGTAACTCTTATTGAATTACACCATTATTGTTTATAAATATTACCTAACGTTAAAACCGTGCGGCGAAAACGAAGCGCAGCGTAGTTTTAATGCGTGATAAAACTAAGAAATAAGTAGGCCGCAAGGATCACTGAAACCCACATAACCATACTGCCTACAGGATAGGTGCGTGAAAGCAAGCCACTAACACCCTCGTGTCGTCTAGAAATAAACGCCAGACATAAATCAAATCTCGCAAGAAACGCCTGACGCAACGCCTCATCAGTCAGCCATATAACAGCAAATGTTTTTTGTAATGCAACTGGGGCAAGTCGTCGATAGATCCAGTCAAAATCCAGATTCGTGGAGCGTAGTTCAGGTGGATACAAGCCTTTGAGATTCAGCCATACAAACGCCAGCGCCGAAAAGAATAGCAACTGAGTCTGTGCTAATACATGGGTTGCATCATAAGGGTTGTAACCCGTATCGTAGGGCAGTAAAGAGTACAACGCAGCGGGATACACACCAATGGCAATACAAAGCACTGCGGCAATTGTCATCGCCAGTAACATGTTGTTGGGTGGATCACTGGCACGGATGCCTGAGTCATGGGCGAAGAAAGCAAAATAGGGAATTTTAATCCCGGCATGATGAAATACACCGGCTGAAGCAAATAACAGCATTAACCATATCCAGTCAT